>Ga0187833_10000781_pt1 | contig 37161 bp, 35 predicted proteins | sample ETNtaG_37_FD_167968 | JGI IMG/M metagenome (GOLD analysis project Ga0187833, IMG submission 167968) | Marine microbial and viral communities from oxygen minimum zone, Eastern Pacific Ocean - ETNP2014_SV_400_PacBio MetaG (Illumina Assembly) | ecosystem: Environmental > Aquatic > Marine > Hypoxic...
TGGATCATGTTCCCCATCCCGATACACACCCCCCGGACGGCGGCGATGGTAGGTTTCATGGAGAGGAAGAGGCGGCCCAGGGTCCGGGGGCGGCCCACGATCTGCCGGGTTAGCTGGACCCGCTGGGGGTCCCGCCGCTCGCTCCGCGGAGCGTCGGAGGTCATGTCCAGGCCTCCCCAACCCCCCAGGTCATGGCCCCCGCAGAAGTGTTTCCCGTTTCCGATGGCGACCACGGATTTTACGTTGTCGTCGTTTTCCCAATCATCGATGGCGGCTACCAGCTCCTCGTCGGCGGATTCGGGCACCGCGTTGCGCTTCTCCGGAAGGTTGAGAGTGAGGAAGGCGCACTTCTCCTTCCGGTCTTTCTCGTACTTGTAGAAGGGCTTTTCTCCGGGGAGTATGTGGGTGAAGTCTTCCATGTTTGTCCTCTCCTTTCGTTCATTCCAGGGAATACGCTGAGCCGCACCGTCACGTCGTTCATGGCGCGCCGCAAGCGCGCGATGCCGCCGCAGATGGACTCAGGGTGACAGACGCCGGGCCGTTCCGAGGTGGCGCGGCGCCCCGGGCAATCGGGGCCTGGGGGTCGCTCAACTCAGCAGGTGTTGCCCGGCCGATTCTTCCCCGGTGGTCGTTTCTCTTGTGTGGCTGAGGCGTCTGGATTCTATCCCTTGAACACGAAAGGCGTCAACGTCGCGTGCCTACTCAGCCTCGGGAACCGAAATAGGTTGACGCCCGCCGGCGGCCTGGCTAGGATGGGGCTAGCAAGGCTTTGAGCCCGATCACCGGCTGTCGAGCGGAGACGGCTAATCTCGTGTTAAGGAAGCAACGCCATGTCCGTGCCCCTGGAAGGAATAAGAGTGTTGGATTTCACCCAGCAGCACATGGGGCCCACGGCCACCGTCATGCTGGCCGATCTGGGAGCCGAAGTCATCAAAGTAGAGCCACCTTGGAAAGACAATCTGGCCCACCCCGAGGCGGCCCGTCGGGCCCCCGACGGGTTCGATTCCGCCCACGAGGCCCACAACCGCGGCAAGAAGAGCATCGCCGTTGACCTCAAGACCCCAGAGGGCAAGGAGGTCATTTACCGCCTGATCCCGAAGGTGGATGTCTTGGCCGAGAACTTTTCCGCCGGTGTGATGGACCGGCTGGGCCTGGGCTATGAGGACCTTTCGCCGCTGAACCCGCGGCTGGTCTATGGAAGCTGCACCTCTTTTGGTCCCACGGGCCCCCTGCGGGATTGGAAGGGCATGGACAGCATTTTCCAGGCCATGAGCGGCATCATGTGGCTGCAAGCCGGCAGCGACGGAGTTTGCCCCGAGCCGGTCCAGATGAACCTCGGGGACACGGTAGGAGGCATCCTTTTCTCGCACTCGATCGTCGTGGCCCTGCTCGCCCGTGACCGCACCGGGTTGGGGCAGAAAGTGGAGTCGTCAGGGCTGGGCAATATGATCTCCCTCCAGAGGTGGCGGGTCACCGGGGCACTGCGGCACGGGTTCCGTTGGGCCGTCCCCCACGGCCTCATCGCCGATGATCCCGTCAGGTACTTTCACCGGGACTCGCGAGGCGGGTGGTTCGTAATATCCCTGAGGTCCGCGGGGAGCTGGGCCCGCTTCTGCGAGGTCATCGGGCGCGAAGATTTGAAGGACCATCCCCAGTGGCAGTCCAGGGCCGGACGCAAGGGGAGCAAAGAGCTGGAGGAGTTGTTGGCCAAGATCTTCGCTACCCGCACCCGCGACGAGTGGGTGGACGCTTTCCAAGCCCACAGCGTCGTCGCCGGCCCGGTCTACTCTTACGACGACTTGGCCGACGAACCCCAGTGTCTGGTCAACGAGTACATCGTTCCCGTCGAGGACCCGCGCTGGGGAGCGATGAAGGTGCCGGGGGTGAACGCAAAGTTCAGCGCCACTCCCGCGGCCAACCCCGCCGGCTCGGCGCCCACCCTCGGAGAGCATACTCTGGATGTCCTGACCGGCCTGGCGGGCTACGGCCCCGACGAGGTGGCTCGACTGAAGGACGCAGGGACTATTTAGCGCCGGGTCGAATGAGCCGGAGGACTACGGGTATGCTTCAGCGGCCCCTAGGGCCGGGTCAAGCTGACCGCAAGGAAGAGGATAATCAAGACCAGGAGCAGGTTCACCCGGGCCAGGACCAACAGCAACCGCCTTCCCCAGGTGGGAGCGGGAGGGTCTCCGGGGCCGCGCGGGCCCTCAAGCTGCCCCACGACGAGGGGGCCCAACAGGAAGTCGTGGAACAGGCTCAGCCCGATCACTAGGACGGCCAGCCCTGTCTTGGCCTGAAGGGTGCTGATGAAATGGCCGCCAGAGGTGAAAAAGTTGCCCGGACGTATGCCCCAGTGGTCCCAGGCTAGATATACGCCGGTCACCGCCAGCACCACTATCGACGCCCACGCCACCGGCACGAACCTCCGGGCCGCCTGCCTCAGTAGGTTGAGCCCCCGCCCGGAGGCTACCGTTTCCCGGCGGGACAAGGGGACCATCACGATCACCAGGAACAGCGTCCCACCCACCCAGGTGATGGCGGAAAGAATGTGCAGGAAAACGGCGGCTTGGTAGAGCATTACCAGAGGCACCCCGCGCCGGCGTTCCGTGCTCCTTGCTCCAAACCCATCAGAACCTCGCGGTGCTGTCCGTCCCTGGTCCAGGCGCGGGCCAGTCCTTCGCGGACCAGTATCTCGTCGATGCTGTTGCCGGCGATCGTGTAAGTGTAGTACAGGAGCCTTCCACCGGGGTCCCGCTCCCTTGGTCCCGGCTCCACTCTCACATCCTTGCCGGCCAGCTGCCTCAAGCCGCTGGTGGCCTGGCGGTGGCACCGGTCGTCTCGCTCCGGGGCATCGATCCCAAACATCCGGACCATGCCATTCCAGCTTTCGAAGGTGTCGCCATCGATGACTCGGAGGACCCGCAAAGTTGGGCAGTCCAGGCAGCGGAGTGAAGTTCTATACTCGGAGACTGACGGCGTGCCGAAACAGGCGGCGAGCAGCCCAATGACGCCGGCCAGGGCCAACATCGTGTACGGCTTTCTAGACCTAATATTGGTCATGCCTGCCACGGGGAAACGCCTTTGGTTCTCCCTCTGTCAAAAGGGGTTACTCGGGAAGGTCGTCCGCCACTGATGCCTTAGATCCAGTCTAGCCGGCGATCCAACGATCAACAGCAGCCGGTGGGACGCTGCGTCCCCTCCGGCGCAGGAGCTTTGCCGGCCTTGAGCCCGGTGCCGTCAGCCCTCAGCCGGGCCCGGTACAGACCCCCGCGTCTGCTCCTCTCTGAATCCGCGATAGTCTCACTTCATGAGTTCCCGCCGCCTTCAGCCGTTTCGCTTCTCTTGCACCATCGATGACTCGCATCGCGCTAAATATTCTTTCTGCCGTCGGGTGCAATGAATCCATAGGCCTGCAACGGCATACCTACCGTGGTCTTGAAATGCTCCATCAACCCGTCAACGGTCCAACCTCCGGGCATGATCGCCGTCTTGGCGTGGTGGGTGTGTTCGCAATTGGCCAGCCGAGGCCCATCGATACAGATAAACTGGCCGTTGATCCAACCCGCCTGTTCGCTGGCCAGGAACACCACGAGTGGCGCTGCTTCCTCGGGCTGGAAATACCCCAAATCCAGATCAGTCAGAGGTTGCTCGTTCCGGTCGAGGGCTTCCCGTTTAGCCTGCTCTCTTCTGGCCACATTCAACCGGGTGGCGGCCGAGGAGCGGATTGCGTTGCACGTAATACCATACTCGGCCAGCTCCACGGCCCAGGACAGGCTCATTGACAAGACCCCACCTTTACTCGCGGAGTAGCTCGTATTCGCTTCTTGGCCGATGACCGAGCCGGAGGCCACGTTGATGACCCGGCCCCACCCTTGCCTTATCATGTGGGGAACCGCGTATCTGGCACAGGCAAAAATCCCCTTTAGGTTGGTGGCGACGACATCATCGAAGTCCTCCTCGGTCATCTCGACCAGGAGTCTCCGGACGCTTACGCCGGCGTTGTTCACCAGAATATCGATTCGCCCGAACCGGTCGATCGCCGTCTGAATAATCTGGCTGGCGCCCTTCATGGTCGCCACGCTGACCACGCACCCTTCGGCGGCGCCGCCGGCCTTTCTGATGTCTTCCACCGCGCTGGCTACATCGCTGGCGGTCCTGGCGTTGACCACCACCTTTGCCCCGGCTTCGGCCAGCGCCAAGGCGAAGGCTCGCCCCATGCCCGACCCGGAACCGGTCACCACCGCCACTTTTCCGTCCAGTAACATCCTTCCCTCTCTCTGTTGCGACTCTCTCGATATTAGCTGGGATTTCCCATTTTGGCCAACCCCAAGCTGTCCACGGGGATCCAATGGGGTAGTCGAGGGTTATTGCCGCGGGCGCTGCCCCATCCCGGCGGCCCTTTGATGGGAGGCCAATCAAAGCTCTGGATCGCCAAGGCGTTGGAGAACGGTACCACGGTCCATACCGGCCGCCTGACGGACGCCCAATTCCATTCTATCAGGCGCCGGTCTATCACGTGCGCCCCGCGCCCGCGGTACCGGCCCCTAGCTCCCGCGTCGCCGTGGGCCGTTGGTGGGCGCCCGGTGTATCTGACGAGGTTTCCCGCACGCGGAAAGCGATGAAATACATAGTGGGTGGCGGTCCCTCAACCGTTGGCCCCACCGGAAGATACCGTGCCTCCAGCGATAGGGACCCCACCCAACTCCCCAAATACGCCCTGCATCATGGGTCCGGGGCAACGGGCTAAGGCCTGACGCGCCCCGGACCTTGAACCTGATTCGAGCCTGTTCTTGGCTGGCCGCCGGCGCCCACTGGATACTCCCCAGATGACACTCATTTATTGCCAGCCCGTGTGGCAATTCTCTACCGTCCCCGGCATGGGCCACTGGTACAAATTCAAGCGAGGCGACCACGTGGTAATCGTCACCGGGAGCTGTGAGGGGCGCCAGGGCGTCATCGATAGCGCCGTGTTCCAGCGGACCATGGACTACCCGGACGAGTTCTCAGCGGGTTACCATGTCGTGTTGGATGTCGGGACGGTGGTCACCGTGCGGTGGAATCAGGTCCAAAGCCCGCAGCCCAGCCGATAGGCCGGATGATGTCCGCCCGGCCCGCAGATACGGCGTCCTATGCCGCCCCCGCACCGGTGTGCTAGAATACTCCCCGACCACGCTTCCAGACACCCGGGCTCGATCCGCTTGAAGAATCCCGTGGGTCCACGTGCGATTGATCGATATCGAACAACCTGATGTGGCCATACAGTGCTCCCCTTCCGTTGACCGGGTGCCCGCGTTCGACTGGGTGCGCACGTTCCCGGACGGGCTCGACCGGATCACCACTCCGGCCTTCGTGTATGACGAGGGCATCCTTCACCAACTCCTCGACCAAGCTCAGACCATTCGGAAGGACGGACTTTGCCGGCTGCTGTTCGCCATAAAGTCGCTCTCAGTTGCCGACGCTTTGCGGGTGATGGCGCCTCGCCTGGATGGGTTCGCGGTCAGCTCGCTATACGAGGCGCGGCTGGCCCGCGGCATCGTCTCACCCGGCGGGTCGATACACATCACCACCCCCGGCCTTCGCGATAACGAGGTAGAGGGTATTGGATCGCTCTGCGACTTCCTCTCCTTCAACTCCCTGAACCAGTGGGACAGGTTCCGGGACCGCATCAAAGACGGCACCAGTTGCGGCATACGCATTAATCCTCAAATCTCATTCGTCGATGACGAACGCTATGACCCTTGCCGGCCCGGCTCAAAATTGGGGGTCCCATTGGAGGACCTGATTACCGAATACGATAGGGACCCCGCTCGTTTCGCCGGCCTGCGAGGCATCCTCTTCCACACCAACTGTGATTCCTCCGACTTTGGACAGCTACTGGCTACCGTGGAGCACATCAACTCTCGCGCCGGCAGGATACTGGCCGGGCTCGAATGGGTCAACCTGGGTGGCGGCTACCTCTTCGACGATGGACAGGGTCTCGCCGAACTGGCCGCCGCCGTGGATTTCCTGAAGTCCCGCTACGACGTTCAGGTTTTCTTCGAGCCGGGATCAGCCCTCGTGCGGACGGCGGGGTACATCGTGTCCACCATCCTCGACGTATTCCAGAGCGGCGGCTCGACTGTGGCGGTGCTGGATAGCTCGATCAACCACATGCCCGAGGTGTTCGAATACGACTTCGAACCGGACATCGTTGGTCACGATGACGGCGCGGCCCATGAATACCTCCTGGCGGGATGCACCTGCTTGGCGGGAGACCTGTTCGGCGTGTACCGATTCGACCACAAGCTCAAGCTGGGCGACAAGGTGGTGTTCAACAACGCAGGGGCCTATACGATGACCAAGGCGCACCTGTTCAACGGAGTCCCTCTGCCATCGGTCTACGCGTTGACGGCCCAGGGGGAGATGGTGTCGAAGAGCCACTACACCTTCGATCAGTTCGCAGCTCAGTGCGGGATGGGGTCTCATGTATCTGCATGAAACCGAAACCGAGTTCCCGGTCGATGCCGGGCGCGGCAGCATCCTGGAGCAAGTCTCCTCGGGCCTAGGCCGGCATATCTCCGATGACGAGATGCCCGTCCGGATCGTGGTCGCCGAGTCCACGGGTGGCCGGTACAAGTGTGAGGTCGCGCTTCTTCGAAACCACCGGGACCTGGCGCCCTCCCTCCGGGCTTCGGTGTTGAGATTCCGCAAGAGGCTGATCGAAAACAGTCAGGCCTTCAACGCCGTCTTGCTGGTGCCGACGGGCGTCGGCGCGGAGATCGGCGGACACGCCGGGGACGCGACGCCGGTCGCCACCCTCCTGGCCTCCATTTGTGACACGCTGATCACCCACCCGAATGTCTTGAACGGGTCGGACCTGATCGACATCTCCCCCAACACCCTGTACGTGGAAGGGAGTGCGATCAGCCGGTTGCTGATGGGGTCAATCGGGCTGCAACCCGTGAGGTCCAACCGGGTCCTGGTGGTGGTCGACGCCCACCAAGATGAGTTCTTCGTGGATGCGGCTATCAACGCGGTGCATGCGGCCCGCTCCTCATATGGGCTGATCTGCCCGATGATCCTGCGGCTGGAACCTCCCCTCGACATGCGGTCTCAATACATGGACTCAGGCCGGGTGGGAGGCACGGTGGAAGGCATCGACCGGCTGGTCGCCAACTTGAACGACCACCGGCGGAGCTACGATGCGGTCGCCATTTCGTCCGTGATTGCCGTTCCGCTCAGCTACCACATCGATTATTTCGAGAGCGACGGCAACATGCTCAATCCCTGGGGCGGTGTGGAGGCGATGCTCACCCATACGATCTCCACGCTGTTCGATGTCCCGTCCGCCCACTCTCCCATGCTGGAAAATCAAGAGATCGCCAACATGGAGACGGGTGTGGTTGATCCGAGGATGGCGGCCGAAGCGATCTCCCTGACCTTCATGCAGAGTGTCTTGAAGGGGCTCCAGAGGAGCCCGAAGATCGTGACCGGCCCCGAGGCCATGGCGCACCATGGCGTGCTGACGGCCAGCGACGTGTCCTGCCTGGTAATTCCCGACGGATGCCTGGGTCTGCCGACGTTGGCCGCCCTGGAGCAAGGGATCCCGGTAATCGCCGTGCGGGAAAACCGGACGGTTATGAAGAACGACCTGACGCTCCTGCCCTGGGCGCCGGGACAGTTTCACCCGGTGGCGAACTATTGGGAAGCCGCCGGCGTAATGGCCGCTTTGAAAGCAGGCATCGACCCGAAGGCGGTGCGGAGGCCGATAACCCAGACTACCGTGCGGACGAGTACCGCGCCGGTTTCGTCGATACCCGAGTCCGTCGCCATTGGGCCCACCGCCGACGACTGACTCTTAGACAGCATGATTGCCGATCCGTGAGCAGACGCCTGGATTGACGAGCGAAATCCCCCTGAATCCCCCTTCATAAAGGGGGACTTGAGGAGAATTACCCCTTGGCAAGGATTGGCAATTTGTTCAAGGGCCGGTAACAAGAAACAGAGGCATAGCCAACGTCATTCTGAGCGAAGCGAAGAATCTCAGCGTAACAATGAGATTCCTCGCCTACGGCTCGGAATGACATTTGCAAGAAACCGAGTTGACTGACTCCTAATAACCCGCCGGCGGACCGGTAAGGACTCGGTTCCTCGCAATCGGATCAATGTCGTCCGGCCCTCCCCGAATGCCGCGGGGAGACTTTTCTCCAATAGGCCCAATGATCGTACGGCCGGAGCCCTCGAGTTCCGCGGGGACGGGACGGTGGCATATTGATGGTTAACCAGGGAACGAAGCGCCAGGCAGATACTTCCTCTGAACGTGCCCCAATGGAAAGCACCGCCGGTCAAATACTGCAGTTCACCGACCTGGTATCAACCAGGAAGTGCGCCCTGCGTATCGAGCCCGAAGATAACTCACTAACTCTGGGCGCCCTGCTGGAAAAGCACCTCTACCGCGCGCCGATCCAACCCTTGCTGAAGGAGTCCCGGATCACCCAGCACTCCGCGGACGAACTGTACGCCATACAAGACCTGGTCTACGCAAGCTCCGACCGCGGCCTCCTGACCCACATGTTTCATGGGGTTGTCTTTAAGGACGGCGGCCGGCTTCTTGGATTGGATGATGTGCCGGCCAACCACCGGACTCGGGTTGCCGGCCAGGACGTTTCGATCATAGACGTGGCCATCGACCGCATCGACGTCGGCTATGACCGCAATTGGCCCGGGTTCCACAAGCGCAAATGGGCCCGGGATGAGGCGAAGTACGCCAATTTCGTGCGCACCTCCCTGGACCGTGAGGTCGGCTCCGCCGATGCCGAAGCCATACTGCAGATGACCGGGACCGGCGACAAGCTGAGGCTGTTGGAGGCCCTGGCCCGGACCGTCTGGAACAGTCAATTTGAAAACTACTCACGCTTCATCGGCAAGAAACTGGTGTACAAGTCCGGCGATGAGACCATTGACAACATCATCGAAGGCGGCGGCGCCGTCTGTTCGGAAAAGGTTCAGGCGCTGAAGTTCCTGACCGACCACTACGGCCTGACCTCCGAGTACATCATCGCCGGCGAGAACGCGGAAGGCCCGGTGCCGGTGGAGAAGCTGCGAGAGCTGCTGGCCACCTTCGATTTCCAGTTCGCCAAGCGTTACATGCGCTTTTGGCAACACGCCGCCCTGCTATATGACATCGACGGCGTCCGGGTCCTGGTGGATGTGACCAACGGCAACATACCGTTCGTATTCCTCCGTGACGCTGCCGCCGAGCGCATTCTGGGTTATCGGGATAAAATCCCGATTACCGCCAGGATGGTGGAGTCGGAGGAGGACTTTTTCTATCACCGGGTCCCGCAGGATATACCGGAAAATCTCTTCTTCGCCCTGGAAGGATGGTGGCCGTTTTCCGATCTGATGCAGGTGTTTGAAAATGAGTTGGGGTTGTACCTCTCGAGCGACTACTACGTGACGCCAATTCCGTTCCGAACCGAAAAGGAGTTCCGCCGGGACCGGCAAGAGTACCTGAACGTGTTCCAGCGAGCCGGGCTGGAGTCCTCGATAACCGATAGCTGGACACTGGACTCACCCCTCGGAGCGTGGTTTCTCGATGCGGAGCCAGAGGTTGGAGCCAGGATACTGCTGGCCCGAGGTCATCTGTTGGCCCGGCTGGACGAATGTGACGGGCCGGGCCACGATTCGGGACTGGTTATAATGAAGCTGCGGAATTAGTCTCGTGGCTCGCAAACGGCTTTATGCCCGGCCCTCGCCGGGATGACGATTGTGGAGAGTGAATATCGCATCATTTTGCCGATGCAAAGCTATTTGCAAGACGGTACACTAGAGGACATCAAGCCGCCCGATCGTGGGGCCGATTGCAAATAATGATTTACTCTATCAGCAGATTGATGCGCCGGTTCCGGCGGAAGAGAAGCCTCGGGATTCTGGCAATGGTCGCGGTCCTCTTGGCCAGTGTTCTGGGGAACGCCCTGGCCTTCTTCTTCTTCGAGAGCCCGGCCCAGCCCGACTTGACCATTGCCGACAGCTTTTGGTATAGCATCATCTCCATAACCACCATTGGATATGGAGATTATTCAGCGTCGACCCTCGGGGCGCGCGCCGGCACCGTGGTGTTTATCGTCCTCGTCGGGCTGGTGGCGTTCACCACCACCGCCGGCATGTTGGTCGACTGGGTTCTAGACCTGCGAATCAAGGAGCAGACCGGGATGGCAAATCTTCAAGCCAAGGGCCACCTGTTGATCATCAACTTTCCCAACGAAGGCAGGGTTCGCCAGATCATCGAAGAGTTCGTGTCGGACCCCAGCCACAAAAGCGATGATATCTTCATAGTTACCGACACCCTGACCAGTCTCCCTTTCAGCCATCCCAACGTTTCGTTTGTTCGGGGGTCCCCGCTGGAGGAAGAAACCTATCGCCGCGCGTTGCTGAGCCACGCCACCAGGGTCATCATATTGAGCACCAACTACGATGATCCCAATAGCGACAGCGTGGCCGCGTCGGTAGCGTCGGTGATCCACCACCTGAACCCCCATTTGAGAGTCGTTGCGGAATGTCTGAATCCGAAACACAAGCTGTTGTTTAACAACCTCGAGGGAGTAGCTCTGGTTTATACTTTGGACATGGCCAACAATCTGCTGGTCCAAGAAACCCAGGACCCCGGCGTGACCCTTCTCACCCGTGCGATGACCAGTAATCTGGTTAGAGGCACGCTGGCCAGCGCCGAGGTGGACTCGCCGGTGGAAGACTCCATGAGCTACGAGCATATCGCCAGCAAACTGCTGAGTCAGCACGTAAACCTGGTTGGTGTGATTCGGGACGAACAGGTGCACTTCAGTTTCGTCGACCTATTTCTGGCGGTGGGGGACCGGTTGGTGTACATTAGCTCCAGCCGCTATACCTGGGCGGCTCTACTGAAGACCCTCTAGGATTGGGGTTCTGGTTGCTGCACGCTTCGTGGTTGCCGGCCGAATTGTTTAGCAAGGGGCTCAACAGCGTCTCTGAAAAAAGGCGCCGGCCGGCCGCGTCACGGAAAGTCTCCTCCGCCGCCTGCCAGATCATTCTGGACCGGATCCTCCGATTTGACCTCCAATCAAACGCCCACGGTGATCCAAACATCGCGATGCTGCGCCTGAGGCATCGGGCACGGCACTCGGGAACAGCCGAGATATTGCCCGAGGCATTCGCGATGGTCAAGGCGTCGATCGGCCGCATCCTCGGCATCCAAGCCACGGAGGAGCAACTGCTGGCCGGGCTCCACATGTTGCAGGGAAGCATCGTGGAGATGAATGCCGGTGAAGGCAAAACCATCGCCGCCGCCTTCCCGGCCGTGGTGCATGCCCTTCGCGGCCGCTCGGTTCACATCATCACCGCCAACGATTACCTGGCCGCCCGGGACGCGGAACTCCTGGCCCCGGTCTACCGGTCCCTCGGTATTAGCGCGGGGGCGGTCCTCGGTTACATGGATGATGGAGAAAGAAAGCTGGCGTACCGCAAGGGCATTGTCTACAGCACCATGCGGGAGTTGGGCTTCGATTTCCTCAGGGACAACCTGAAATTCTCCGCAGAGGCGCAGGTCCAGGGAAAGCTGGAGGTAGCGATCATCGACGAGATCGATCACGCCCTGATCGATGAGGCGGCCACGCCGATGATAATCTCGGGAAATCCAATCGGCAACAACCGGGCCACCACCAGGGTCAAGAATGTCGTTGCGGAGATGATCGGGCTGCAGCGTGAGGAAGCCCAGGGCCTGCCCGGCCAACTCTCCCGGCCGGGACTCGACTCCGGTACCGAAACTCGGCTGCTGGCCCAATTGCTGCTGGCGGAGCCGGAGAATTCCACGTTGAAGGAGTATTTGTCCGAACATCCAGGCTGGTTCAGACGGTTGCAGGCCGTCGCCGACCTGGACTTCGCCGATCTCACGCCGGAGCTTTATTACGCCATCGACCCCGGCCATCGGTTCGTCACCCTGACCGAAAAGGGCCGGGATTTCCTGGAGCAACGTCTGGGACCATTCCACGACGGCCGGGCCCTGGAGGAATCGTTGGATTCCATCCGGGCGAGGCAGGATTGGACGCTGGCGCAGCGCCGGAAGAAGTCCGACGGGATCAGCCGGAGGCTGGCCCGCCAATACAACCTCGGCAGCCAGGTCTACCAGATGCTTCGGGCTTTCCTGCTGCTCCACCGGGACGTGGATTATTTCGACACCGAGGACTCCATAGTCTTGATCGACCGGTCTACCGGGCGGCCCAAGGCGGATTGTATCTACCAGCAGGGTTTGCACGCGGCCCTGGAAGCCAAAGAGGGTGTCACCCCCCACGCGGACTGTGAAACGCTGGGACAGATTTCCGTCGAAGGATTCGTTCGAAGGTACGAGAGCATTTCCGGGATGACCGGCACCGCGTCGAGTTCCTCGGACGAGTTCTTGCGGAAGTACGGTTTGCCGGTCGCGGTACTTCCTCCGGCCCGGCCCCTCAACCGGGTCGACCTGGGATACAAAGTGTATCTGACCAGAAAGGAGAAGCTCTCGGCCATTCTGGACCAGGTGATCGCCTGTCATCGCGTCGGCCAGCCGGTTCTGGTCGGAACACAGACGGTGGAGCGCTCGGAAGAACTCAGCCGCTTGTTGTCGGAAGAGGGGATCGGCCATAACCTGCTCAACGCGTTGAGCTGTCATCTGGAAGCGCAAACCATCAAGGACGCCGGGAACCTCGGTGCGGTCACCGTGGCGACGAACATGGCCGGTAGGGGCACCGACATCCTCTTGCAGCCCGGCCTCAGCGCCGGGATCGCGGGACGGTACGTCCAGCTCATCGGCCGGCTCCTGTCCGGCGACGCCGGGTCCGTGCTGGTAAGCTGCCACTCGCCAACGGAAGCCGGTATCCTGGAGGCCGAGCTGGCGAACTCCACCCTGTTTTGCACGGCCCGGGAAGAGCTTGGGGGCCGCCATCAGCTACGGATTACATTGATCGGGAACGGGAGTCCGGACCATGGCCAGGTCATCCTGGACTTCTCTCTGGGGCTCCACGTCATCGGGACTGAAATTCACGACACGCCGCGAATCGACCTCCAGCTCAACGGCCGGAGCGGCCGGCAGGGCGGCTTCGGCGTCACCCGGTCCATCCTCTCCCTGGAAGATAACCTCATCAATCTTCACGTCGACGGGGTGTTGAAGCTGGGCAACTGCCGAGAAGTGGACGCGGCGGGCCGAATCTATCTGGCAGGGCCGGCGGTCGAGGAGCACATCCGGGGCGTGCAGGAGATGGCCGAGCGGGAGGGTGAAGCTCAGCGGGGCCTGATCCAAGACTATGCGGCGGTGGTGGACCTCCAGACCGACCTGTTTTACCGCTGGCGGCGCCGGGTGATGGCCGCGAATACCCTGAAGGATCTTTGCGTCGGCTCGGCTCGGGAGGGTGCGGCGCGATTGGTGGCGCGCCACTTCCCCGCGATAACCTTGGAGCAATATGCCGGCCAATTCGGCTGCCTCGTGGATGAAGTCCAATTGGATCATGGAGTGGATTGCTCCGAACTGTTCGGTGGCGATTTTAACCTGCTGCCTCAGGAACTTGGCCGGTTGTTCATCGGCAAGCTGGAACGGCTGGAAGATGGGCTGGGACGGCAGGAATTCTCGGACTTGGCCAGGAATGTCTTTCTTCAGACCGGTGACGATTTGTGGAGGAGCCATATCAGTGAGTTGCAGGGTTTGATTTCCAACCAGATGCTGGGCGCCGCCTCTCACAAATCGGCGGTGGCACACTATATCCGACGGTGTTTCCAGGCGTGGGACGGGTTCCGAGGGCAGGTCATCGGCGAGTTTCTGTCTCGCTTGTTGACCTTACCCATACCCCGGACCGACGCCCCGCCGTCGCCAACGATTCAGGTGAACGACGACGTGAGGGTTCTCATAGCCGATCTTCCTGCGGCCGTGGCTGCGGCCGGGGATTAGCAGCGGAGGTGATACATGGGCAAGAGACGATTTAAACTCGGCACCGCGATATCCTTGGGCGGGCTGGTCGCCGCGGCCCCGCTGATCGCCGCCTGCGCCAGCGGCCCGACCTACGATGATTGGGCGGCCACCGACGGAGCCGCTGGACTCATCAATCTGGACGATGTTCAAGCCGCGTTCAAGAGTTCCAAGAGCGCCACCGACTTCGAACGCAAGGTCAACGAGATATACGAGGGCGACGGCTTGGTCATCATCAGAGCCAAGCAGGACGGTAGCGCCCTGACCCTGGAAGGATGGGAAGACCTGAACGGCGACAACGATATAAACGAAGCCCAGGATGACCAGTTGTTCTCCATCGTCAAGGGGACCAACAATGAATACGATATGCGCGGGCACGGCGGCAACGGCTACTACGGCAGCCATTTCGGCGCGGGCAATTTTCTGTTCACCTACATGCTGATATCCGCGATCTCTCCCCGTGGTTACTACTACTCCACGCCGGTCTCCCGCGGGGCCGGGATGCGGAGCCAGCGCACCAGCTACCGGCAATCCTCCTCCTATAGCAGGCAGGTGGCGAGGAACACCAATTACAGCAGCAAGCAGTCGTCTTTCCGCGGGTCCAGCTACCAGACGGCCAAAGGCAACCTCAGCTCGAACCGCAACACCTACCGGTCGACTCAGAAGACCAGCGGCAGCTTCAAGAGCAGTGGCGCCATCGCCCGGAGCAGTTCCGGGAAGGCCAGTTCGATAGGCCGATCGAGCGGAGGAGGCCGGAGTGGCGGCCGGGGAGGCGCCGGCTCCATGAAAGTCCGCGGCCACGGCCGTTTCTAAATGACCAACGCGGAGGCGAGGTCGGAGAACGCCAGGCCAAGCCGGACCGGCTGGTTCGAGGTTCGAATATCGTTGACCGGCATGAAACCGGACGATGCCCTGAGTGTTGCTTTGCCTCCCGGATTCGCCGGTTCCACGGTCTCCCAGCTCCTGGGCGACACCTTCCCTTCAGGCGAGGAGGAGCAGAGCGCGGTGGCGTCCCTGTTCGATCTCCGGGCCAACCCCGATCTTCCGGAGATCTACGGGGTCTTCCTGGAGGCCTTCGAAGAGTGGCGATGGGGCCGTTGCACGTTTTCGTTCTCCGATGGCGATGGGCAAGCCTTGGATATGGCCGGCCTCGTTTCCCGGCAGCTTGAACTTTCAAGCGCGAGCGTAGCGGCGGCGGCGAGGGAAGATCCCCGCGGCATCCCTTCACCGAAAGGGGGTGATGGGGGGTCACCTCTTCCCTGGTTGGGACTTTGGATCGAGAAGCAGTACCACGCCCTCGATTACGCCACGCAAATGGGTCTCTGGGAGACCAGAGAGGAGCTGCTGGAGTGGCTGCAGTCGCTGACGATCCTGTATTTCCTGGACAAACATGAGGTCGAAATCACGGAGCCGCTTTCAGGCGACTCCGGCCCTGGGTTGAAGGTGGCGGTGGCGGCTCTCCGGTCGAAGGGCCTCATTGCGTGCCCCGCGGGCGCTCGAGTGTTCGGCATCACCCGGAAGGGGAGACGATTCATCGGCCGGTTGCTGGCTGAAACCGAGTCCTACATCGACCGGTACGACCACTTCACCGATACCGAATTCGATCTGGACCTGGACTCGGTTGAGTTCGAGACCGGCCGGGGCGTTGACCTGCGGGTACCGGTGTTCCTGGCCGAAGGATTGGACCCCATCAGGACCGTATTCCTGCTGCGCCTGTACGATGGCTCGCTGGATGACTCCCTCGCGAATTGGGAGAGTCTCATCGACGACGAGGCATTCTTCGAGGGTATTCTCGAGCCGGCGGTGAACCGCTGCCACGTCGACGAGACGGCGATCGGCCAGATCGTGGAGAGCGGCTACGGCTTCCTGGAAGAGAGGGAGGAGCGCGCTCGGGAGCTGGAATCTCAGCAGGAGATCCTCAGAAGGGTGGAGGCGTAGAACCTCCGGGCCACCGGTTACCGTCTCGGGGACGGCCCTCACCCCCGTCCCCTCCCCCAAAGGGAGAAGGGAGCACCAAACAAGGATTGCCGCGCGTGCTCGGGCGTGGAAACCCACTGGGCGGGCCGATGGCTGGAGGCGCGGCCCAGAAGCCTCCAACTATCCCAAGAAGGCTTTTCCCTGGATAGAAGGCCGGCGCAAGAGTCGAAGCGAAATGAAGTCTCCGGCCCGGCTCAGGATAAGCTCCGCGAGGAATCTCGTCGATACGCTGGGATTCCTCGCTTCGCTCGGAATGACATCATGTAAGAACCAGGCTAACTGTGCGCTAACGTACTGGCTTGTAAAAAGCTTTACCCCGGCGAAATTGTGGGACGGTCTCTCCCCACCACCGTCATTCCGGCGAAGGCCGGAATCCAGAGAGGCGCCGACTGGTTCCCGGCTTTCGCCGGGAAGACGGACTGGGCATCAGGCCCTCGACGGACACCGGGCATTAGCCCAGCGGCGATCGATGGCCCAAGCCCGGTCAGATAGCCAGGAACAGTATCATGGCCGCGCTGATTACCACCGCGCCTTCGACGAAAGCGACGCCCACATTGCGGCCCTCCGCCAGCGAGTTGGAAATCCGGACCGTGGGCAGCATCGCCTTGTCGATGATTATCCTGAGCACGTAGAGCAGCGCAAAGCCGAGCACCGCGAAAGCGAGAAACGCCGCGATGCTCTCGTCCCAAGCGACGAAGTCCCCGAACAGCGCCTTGAACGTCACCAGGCCGATGGCTATCAGGTTGCCTCCGAAGGCGATACCCACCGCGGTGTTGCCGCCCTCTATCTCGGAGTGGATGTCGAATGGCGTGGTGAACTGATAGAAGAGGGCGAACAGGACGAGCAATGCCAGCCCCATGCCGAAGAAGGCCAGCGCGTTCAGGGCCGCCGCGGTCTCGGTGCTGCCGCCCTCGCCAGAGATGGCTCCGGCGATCATCAACCCCGTTGCGACGTACATGCCGAACTCCGCGGCGCCGGTCCCCACGTTCTGGCCTTCGACGATCTCTTTCTCTATGTTGAACTTGTACAGTATCAGGCGGTCCATGAGCACCCGGACCAGGTTCAACGCCACGATTCCCCCGAGTGAATAGGCGAACACCCGAAGGACTTCCTCGGCGTAGGCCCGGTCGAAGCCAAACCCGTCCACCGCGATCAGAGTCAGCGGTTGGTACAAAGCTCCCAGGAAAACCAGGACCACGCCGATGAGATAGCCGCTCAGCCTGAGGGCCACCGCCAGGTTATTCTTCTCGGTGACCTCCTCATCGATGTGGTAACTGGTCACCACATCCCGCGCCAGCTTGGCCATCACCAGAATGACCATCCCTAGACCTACGAAAACCAACCCTCGGGGAAAGACCTTCAATGTGTCGGAAAATGCGTCGATCATCGCGACCTCCGGCTCTCAGAGTCCGTGCGCTCGCCTTTGTAAAGCGTAATCCTGCTCGAATCGATGACCTCGCCAAAGGCCACCTCGAAGGGTCTGCCCTCCCATTTGGACACGGCCAAGACCCGTTCTCCATCTTCCCGGATGAAATCCCAGAGGTAGAAACCTTTTCCCCGGCCCCGGTTGTCCTGGTAGAACATCACCTCGGAGCTGTTCTTGTAAAAGTACTGATCCCCTTCCACCTCGATCTGATTGTCGATGGAATGCTCTTCGTCCAGACCGATCAACTGTTCCTCGGTAAGCCCGATGCTCTCCAAGCCGGTCGGGTCCGGGTCGTCGGTCGCGGTTACGAACAGATCGTAGCCATCGGTCCAATCGATCCAAATGTGGGTGTCACCGTCCACGCAGGTCAGCTCGTACCAGGTTTCCGCGTCGCTGGTGTACCGGTTAAGCCTCTCGACAAAGAAGTATACATCGTCATACGCCAATGCCAGTCCTTGGATAGATACTACATCGCCGACCCTGGCGGCCCGGATAGTCTCGTCCTGGGCAGGACCGGCGCCGGCGCCCCGCTTCCTTTTGCGTCTACCGAATAGTGACCGCAGCATATTGTTAGACTCCGGTAGGTTGGGTGAAGAGGCAGGACTCGCGAATGGAAAAGAGTGCCGCCTGCTGACCTGCGGCCGCGTTGGAACACCATGGGCCGGAGCAAGTATCGATCCCAACGTCTCAGGTCTGCCGCCGTTGGCTGCTTGCGAGTGCTAATCGGCATTATTGAGCGGCATGACTAGCCCGACGGCGCATCTAATCAATCGGATAGCCTCTTGCCTGGCGATTCCGGCGGATTTGAGTATACTTAGGACCGGCCTATAGGTCAATCTGGTGGTCCCCCGGCCGGCGTCCGGAGACTCCGCGTCCTGATTTCATCGGAACCCGGAGCAAGGTGGAGCCAAGTTCCGGATTGTTGGGCGCGCCATCGGTGGCTGGCGCGAAGGATTCAGGAATCGATACGTCTCAATCTGCGGACAATGGGCCACTTGACCTGTATATCGGTTGCATATAAGGTTGAATCAGTCAGAAAGACCTCGCGGATAACAGGGAGTCAACAATGGGTATGCTCGGTAAGGGTGGCGGGATCGTCATCGGTTTAATCCTAGTGGTGACGGGATTTCTATTGAAGAGCGGACTGATCGAGTGGCTCTTGGACATGATGGGATGGATCCTGATATTCGTTGGTATAATTACCCTTGTTGTTAGTCTGGTTGGCCTGGTTAGCGGTGGCAAGGGCAGGTCCAGAGGTTATTGAGGCAAACTCCGGCACCGCCGGGGTCATTATTAGCTAGGGGGGTCCATCGTGGGAATGCTCTCGCGGATGTCAACCATCATCAAGTCTAAGATGAACCGGATATTGGACTCAGCGGAGGACCCAAGGGAAACACTCGACTATTCGTACGAAAAGCAACTGGAGATGCTGCGCAACGTCAAACGCGGCGTCGTTGAGATGGTTGCCGCCAAGCGGCGGATTCAGCAGCAAGCGTCCACGGTACAGGGAAACATCTCCAGGCTGGAAACCCAGGCCGGGCAGGCTTTGGTGGCAGGGCGTGAAGATCTGGCCAGGATGGCGCTGCAACGCAAGCAGGCCGCCATCATGGAACTCCAGGGATTGGACGAGCAGATCTCCGGGATGGAACTGGAGCAAGAGAAGCTAACCGTGGCCGAGCAGCGGCTTCAGGCAAAGGTCAGCGCGTTCCGCACCAAGAAGGAAGTCATCAAGGCCCAGTTTACCGCCGCCCAAGCGCAGGTGCGCATCGGTTCCGCCCTCTCGGGAATCTCCGAAGAGATGGGAGACATCAGCCTGGCAGTAGAGCGCGCCGAAAACAAGACGGAGCAGATGCGGGCCCGGGCCGGCGCCATTGACGAACTGGCTGGGGCCGGGGTGCTGGACGATTTCACCGGTGCTCAAGATGACATCAGCCGGGAGTTGGCGGCCCTGACCTCCTCGCAGAACGTCGAGGATGAACTCAGCGCCCTGAAAGCCAGCCTACCGCCGGCAGAGAGGAAGCAACTACCGGGGAGCCAATCATGATCATTCGTATCACCACCGAAGGCCAATACAATCTTTCCGGCTCATTCGTTGACCAGCTGAACGAGATTGACAATCAACTGGTGGATGCCGTGGCGGCCGCCGACCGGAGCGGCTTCGGCGGTCTTCTGAAGCAATTGCTGGACGTGGTGCGGGATAACGGCTCCCCATTGCCGATAGACGAGCTTGTCGAGTCGGACTTGATTCTACCGGCGCCGGACACGACGCTGGAAGAGGCGCAAGGCCTGTTCGTGGGCGAAGGCCTTCTACCCGGCTAGCTGGCTTGGCCCCTCACCCCTGGGCCCTCACCCGAAGGGAGACGGGAGTATCGATACATGCCCGCATGGTGTGCTCGGGTTGCGGAACTCGTTGGTCAGGCACACTTGGTGACTATCTCAAAAAGTGGTTCGACAAGCTCACCACGAACGGGGCAGCGGCGCCCGATCCGTTCGCCCAAGGTTTTGGAATAGCTACCTAGTGGTACTCGCCCTCCTGGCTACGCTTCAACCAAAGTGCCGCGGACTGGTTTGCCGTAGTGCCGCGCCGCATTCGGCCCTGGTCTTGCACCGGCGCGGTCCGGCGTCAGATAACCCTGGAGGCGCGGAGCAGGCCCAGCTCTTCAGTCGATAGACCCAACTCGCCGCCAAGAATCTCAGCGTTGTGCTCTCCCAGACGCGGGGCCGGCCGGCTACCGTCCATCGGGTTCACCCCGTCGATCAGAAAGCCCGGTCCCGGATACTTCAGGGCGCCGGTTTCGGGGTGGTCCAGCTCGACGAAGTACCCCCGCTCCTTCAGATGTGGCGAGTTCACGACCTGCTTGGGGCTCTGAACCAGCCCGATAACCAGTCCCCGGGCCATCGTTTCCCGCATCAGGTCCAGGTTGGTCCACCGGGTCAGCGCCGGAGCCACCAGGTCGTAGAGTTCCCGCCAATTCTCCAGGCGGAGTGGACGGGTGGCAAACTTGGCGTCCAACAGCCTCGGTTCCTCTAGGAGTTCGGCCCATACTTCCATCGGACGCCCCCCGGTGCCGGAGGTGGTCAACGTAACTTCGCCGTCTTTGGTGGGAAGGTGCATTCCGTCTATCACGTTGCCGTCGCCGGCCCCCCTCCTCGGATTGCGGCCCGTAAAGCTGTAAGGCTGGATCAGGGCCGAGGGAGTGCTGACTGCGGCCTCCATGGTGGATACATCGATATGCCGGCCTTCCCCCGATTGCTGACGCTGGAGGAGGGTCGCCATGATGGCGATGGCCCCATCGCGGGCGGCGGTGATCTCCATCTGCTCCAGGGTCGTGCCCATGGGCGGTCGGTCGGCCGATCCGGTTACCGCGTACAAGTAGCCCCCAAGAGCCTGGGCAACCAGGTCGCTGCCTCGATAATTCCGGTAGGGCCCGGTCTGACCGAAATAGGTAATGGAGGTCAGAACGAGTCCGGGGTTGGCCTCTCTCATGGCCGGGTAGTCCAGGCCGAGTTGCTCCAAGACACCCGGCGGGTGACTCTCGACGACCACGTCGGCATGCTGCACCAGCCGCAAGAAGAGGTCACGGCCGGCGGCTTGCTCTAGGTCCAGAGTCACGCCCCGCTTGTTGGTGTTGAAGGCCAGGAAGAGGGTGCCGCGGTCCGGATGGGGCACGCCGTCGATGAAGGGCGGTTCGTGGCGAGCCGGGTCGCCCCAACCCGGGGGCTCGACCTTTATGGTGTCGGCGCCCTGGTCGGCCAGCAGCTTGGCGCAGAAGGCCCCCGATAGCCCGCTGGTCAGCTCCAATACCTTAATGTCGTCTAGTATCCCCATATTAATTGGCGTTTCCCTGCTTGGTGCATCACCTCAAAGGTACCCTGGAACCTGTCACCCCGAGTGAAGCGAGGGGTCTGGAGTGGTGGGTCCAGGTTCCGATGGACGAAGCCCCGCACCAGATTCCTCGTCGCTCGCTCCTCGGAATGACAATATTAAGGCTGGGCCTCCCATTTCAGAACCTGCCTCGGCCGGTGGTTCGACAAGCTCACCGCGAACGGTGCGGGAGCGCTCTATCCGTTCGTCCTGAGCTCCGATTCCATCGAGAGTCTCGACGAAGTCGGACCCGTCGAAGGACCGCTGTAGCCGGCACCCAAAATCTTGAGACGGGCTGTCGGTCGATCCGTGGAACCAGGATATGGGTGTTTCGCCCCGCGAGTCCAATGCTCGGGCAACCCTGACTGTCATATTGTGTCTGGGCTAGGGTGGCGCTTCGTTCGGTAGGGGTCTGCTGGAAATTATCCCCTGGTCAGCCAGGCTTGCTATCTCCGAATCGGTCAGGTTGGCAAGCTCCCGGAGTAGCGCCTCATTGTGCTCGCCCAGCGACGCGACGTGTCTGATGGCCAGGGGGACTCCCGGCATGCGGAAGGGACGCCCGGCGTAGGTTCGCGGCCCGGCATGGGGAGCGTTGACGTTCTCGAACTCCTCCAGATAGCCTCGCTCCCGGAGGTGGGGGTTGGCCACCAGGTCCTCGGCGGTTAACACGGCGCCCGCTGCCATGCCGTGACCCTGAAGGTGGTGCATCAACTCCTGATCGTCCTGAGTTTCGGTCCACTTTCCCAAAAGCTCGCCCAACTCGTGACGGTGCCGCCAGCGGCTTGCTACCGCGTCGAAGCGTGGATCCGCGGCCCAGGGCGGGTCGCCCATGGCCTGCTTGAGCCGCCGCCACTGCTCATCGGTGGATACAACGATGGTGATCCAGCGGTCTTGGCCCCGGCAGGGGAAGACGTTGTGGGGTGACTTCCACAAATGGCCGCAGCCCAAGCGGGATCGGGAGATGCCTCGTTGCGCCTCCAGGATGGCCGGCCCGATAGCGGACACGCCGGTCTCCAGCATGGTGAGGTCAACCCGCGTACCTTGGCCCGTCTTGTTGCGCTGATACAGGGCCAGCAGTAGCGCATAGGCAATGTTGTTCCCCGTCGAGTGGTCCATGTAATTATTGCTGGCCCGCTGGGAAGGGCCATCCTCATAGCCGGTAAGGTAGGATAGTCCACAAGCCGCGTCCACGGTGCGGGCCCGTGAGCCGGCCCGGCGCCACGGTCCGGTATAACCGTAGGCGGTGCAGCTCAACGTGATGATTCTGGGGTTCAGGCCGGCCAGGCTGTCGTGGTCGAATCCGAAACGATGCATGGTCCCCGGCCGGAAGTTATCGGTGACGATGTCGCAGTTTTGGGCCAGCTTGAGGAAGACCTCCTTGCCACGGGGGTCCGTCACATCCAGACAAAGGCTCTGCTTGTTGCGGGTGCCGTAGTAGGCCAGGTTTCCCCCCTCGTTCCACCACTCAGCGCCCGCCCGGCCCTCCGGAAACGGCCCGGCTTTGCGGTCCTGGAGATGGGCGACGCTTTCGATGCGGATAACCTGAGCCCCCAGGTCGGCCAGGTAGGACGTGCCCCAAGGGAGAGCGTGCACCTGCTCCAGGCTGAGAACCCGCACTCCCGCAAGAACTCCGTTTTGGGGCATCGTCGCTTTGCTCCTCGGGTTGACAGACTTGAGGCAACGTGCGGCCCATGGATTGGCGGGCAGCACGGAAACTTGGCAAGCCGCGGCGGTTCCCGGAGTCAGGTGGAGTTTGGAAAGTCCCAGAGCCGGGCAGCGGCGGCGTCCGGCAAAAGGTATTCGAAGCGGGACCGCTCCGCGTACATACGGTCCAATGTGGTGTCGCCGATGTGGAAGTACTCTTCCGCGTCGAACTCTGCCTTCACCGAGTCCAGTTGATGCTTGAGCACGGTAAATTCGACCAGTATGTCACTGTCCTGCCAGATGCGCTGCTGGCTTCGGATCGTCCGGTCGGAGCAACTCCCGATTATGAATCCCAACTCCTTGGCCTTTCTCACCATGGTCATCGTGATCGGCCCGGGCGGGTCGCCCATTTCCAGGGTTCCGTCTATATCAAAGCTTATCAGTATCGCCAAACGTGGCCCTCCGTTGAATTTGCCGGAAACACCCCGCGCTCGCTTGAGGCGCCTGAGCCGCGGTGGCTTTCTTCGGGCGAAAGGTGAAGCCTGGCAGGCGCCTAGCTGGGGTGCTTGCCGAACATGACCCAGCCGCCACCGAGGGGCGGGCCAAAGCCGCCCACCGCCGTCTCGGCTCGCACGGTAACCTGGCGCGGTCCCGCCGTTCCCCGGAGCTGCTCAATGCTATCGGTCCACATGGCGGTGCGCATGCGGCCGGTCCCCAAGTTCCCGCTGCCGGAGCTGAAGGGATGGGGCCCTTCGACTCTGATATCGTCGGCGTAGAATTGGAAGGCGTCTCCCCGTTTCACCCCATGCCACTGAAATGCCTCCAGCCAGAACTGGGTCATGGTGGAGTAGCCGTCGTAGGGGTTGAAGATGTCGACGTCTTTGGGACCGAGCCCTGAGCCCTCGAAGATCATCCGGGCCACGCGGTCCGTCTCCGCCTCCAGCTCGCCCAGGACTGCCTGGGTGCTCTTTTGCTGGGCGCTGTGCTGGACATGGTTCAGGATGTAGACGGGCGGTTGCTTCATATCCATGGCCCGGTCGGCGGTGGTGAAGAGGTAGGCCCCCGACGCGTTGACCGGGCGGTCGCAGTCCCACAGCCTGAGGGGCTTGAGGATATACCGCGAGGTCACGTAGTCCTCCACGGTTAGCGGCTCCAGGTTGTGGGTATAGTTGAACCCCCACTGATACATCAATCCGTTCCGGTTCTGGTTTACCACGAAGGGGGCCAGATCGTCGTGGGTCCCGCCATATTTGAGGCAATACTGGGCGTGGGGGAAGGCGTTGATGAAATCGTTGCCCCCGTGGTTCCCCCAAGGAACGGTCCATTGGCGGGCGCCTTTGGCGTAGTCATCGGCGTTCTCTCCGCCCCGGCGATAGCGGCCTTCCAGATTCCCCGTCGGGTATATCACCAGGCAATTGGTGCAGAGCCCGTCGCCCACCGCCTGGGCGGCAAGGCCCATCATCTCTCCGATGGCCGGGACACCGGTGGGGGCGTATTTGACGTTGGTCAATCCCATCTGCTTGATCAGCCACTCCGCGTTCACCAGGGTGAGGCCCCACTCTGAATCGTAGGGCGGGTCGAAGTAGGGCCGCGGCGCCCATCTGCCGGCGAGGCCGCCGCTGGGGCCCGCGATATGAGATTGGCAGCAGATGACCCCGTCGATCTGGTCAGCGGTAACCCCCGCGTCCTCCATGGCTCGCTGGCAGGCAAGAATCGAGTAGGCGCCCAGGGTCTGGTCCATGGAAGTGCCATCCCAGCGCCGGTCAACGGGGGAGTGCCCAAATCCGGCGACCGCCACCTTGCCCCGGTGCTCCCATATTCCGAGCCCTTCCTTGTTCCTCCGCCACGAGTATTGATTCTGAGAAGTCATTCCTCACCCTTTCCTGCCGGTTGGGATCGTATCTCACCGGCGTATCGATCTGCTGCGCTGTGACCAGGCCGCTGAATCTCGCGGGGAGTAAAACCCCATCGGTCCCCCTTTGTAAAGGGGGATATAGGGGGATTTCCCGCGCCAGGCAACCTTCTATCTTGTTCAGGTACTTATGCCGGGGTCAGTAACCCAAATACTCCGCATGTTGCGCCGGTACGCGGTCAACTTGTTGCCGACGGGATGTCATTCCGAGGGGCTCGGCATGACGGTTGTCGGAAATCAAGCTGACTGAATGCTAAGTCGCCACCCGCCACTCGTGGATCAATTGACCCGGCGCTACCTCTTCGAATAAAACCTCGACGGCGGCTCCAACCGGGACATCGTCGACCGGCACCCCCGGGAGGTTGGAGTAGAAGTTGATGTCCTGGTCCTCATCGAGGATTATCAAGGCCAGATTGTAGGGTTGATCGGGCATGCGCCGGTCCAGCCGGCCGTCTTCGATGACGATATACGAGGAGATGCGGCCCCTGCCGTTCACCTCTTTCCATTCCAGTTTCTCAGCGGAGCCACAGGCGGCGCACTTTTCCCGCGGAGGGTACTGGAGCCGGTTGCAGGCTGAGCAGTTCTGCAAGACGAGCCGCTTTTCGTTCACCCCATCCCAGAAGGGCTTGCTCAACTCATCGGCTACAGGGATAACCTTCGGCATGATTCCTCTCTTGTCGCGGTTTCGTGGACTACCCGGATTCCCTATCGCAGCCGTCTCAAGGTCTGCAGGTCCGGCCGGCACTCCGGCCCTACATGCACAGGGTCCCTCCATCCACCGTGATCGTCTGCCCCGAGATGAATGAAGAGGCGTCCGAGGCCAGCAGCAGCGCCAGCCCGGCCAGGTCTTCCGGCTTTCCCAGGCGCTGGAGCGGAGGCCCCTTGGCCGCCTGCTCAATCTGCTCCGGGGTACGGACTTCACGCCAGCGCGGCGTGTCGATCATGACGGGAGCGATGGCGTTGACGTTGATGTTGTGGGGCCCCAGCTCCCGGGCCGCGCTGGCCGTCAGGGCGATGACGGCCCCCTTGGAGCCCGCGTAGGCCGGCGAGGTCGGAGGTGTCGACCCTCGGCGTCCCACGATGGACGCCATGCTGATAATCTTGCCGTAGCGCCGCTCCATCATGTGGGGCACCACCGCCTTGATGCAGTAAAAGCTCCCTTTGACGTTGACCCGGAAGTTGTCATCCCACTGCAAGTCGGTCATCTCCAGCAGGGAGCCGGAAAGTTGGGAACTCACGGCGTCATTGACCAGAATGTCAATCTGACCGAATTCCCGGAGGGTCCGCTGGACCGCGTCCTCGACCTGCGCCGAGTCGCCCACGTCACAAGGTACGGCCAGGGCCCGGCCGCCCTGCTGGGCGATCTCCGTGGCGGTCCCCTCGGCCCGCTGGGCGTCGATCTCCACCACCACCACCGAGGCCCCTTCCTTGGCAAAGGCGAGGGCGAAGGCGCGGCCGATGCCGCGTCCCGATCCGGTGATGAAGGCTACCTTTCCGGCCAGTCCCAAGTCCATCGGCACTTCTCCTTCCCGGTTGCGTGTTCCGCTGAGCCGGCGCCCAGGCGGCATGCGGGGTCACCTGAGGCCCCCGTCTCCGGCGCGGGCAAGGGCAGTATACCCGGTCTTCTTCATCTCAACAACGCGGGTCAACAACGCAGGTCAACAACGCGGGAGCACCCAGGCCGGAGATTGTCTCGGACTGGTGATCGTCGGCGGCTACGAGAAATATCCGGGGATATGAAAACTCACGAGAGGGGAAGGGGCGTCAGTTGCGGGAGTGTTGGTGGGGCACCCGCGGCAAGGAGCAGACGTGGCCTGGTGCAAGTAATGATGCAAACCAACAAAACACGGCTCTCGCTGAACCACCCATGCAGGTTTCTGGGTCCACCGAAGCCGGTACCCAGTCGACTTGATTGCTGATCCTTGTCATTCCGAGCCCTTCGGCCCGGCTGCCTCCAACCGCTCCTCCAACTCCACCAACCTCAAACCTTTGTCTACCTGATCGCCCGGCTCTACCGTGACCCGTTTGACCACTCCGTCCCGTTGGGCGGCGATCTCTAGCTCCATCTTCATGGACTCCATGATGATCACTGTTTGGCCGCGTTCCACGGAGTCCCCCGGCTGCACCAATATTTGTCCCACCCTGCCGGGCATGGGCGCCACGATATCGTTGCCATGGCCGGCGGACTCTCTGGTTGCCTGCCGTCTACTTTCCACCTTTTCAAAGATAAACAGATCGCCGTCCACCCACAGTTGGAGGGCACTTCCCGCCCAGGTCCAGAGAAAGGAGTGCAGGTTGCCATCAGGAGTACGGCACCATCCTTCCTGGGCGCCCTGGGCCGTGACCGCCAGCTCGGTTTCATTGCCGTCCAGGTTCACCCGCACGGTCTCATCCTGAGTCTCCACCCGGTATTCGAAAGCCTGGTCCGATACCGGGTATTGTTGTCGCAGTTGTCCCTGGCTCACGGTAGCCTCAGTTTGCCGGCGGTGCGCCACGGGTTGCTCTGAGCCTCTGCGGGGCCTGCTTGAGGCGTTGGCCCTGGGCCGGGGATTCCTTGCGCGGCCCATGCCGCCAGCGCCTGGGCGAGATTTTGGGCTTCTTGAGACAGCTCCGGCCGCGTAACGCCGGAATCGCCGGTCAAAAAGCCGGTGTCGTAGTCTCCCTCCTGAAACCGGGGGCAGCGGACGACCTGGCGCAAAAACGGGATATTGGTCACCAATCCCAAGACGGGGAATTGGGACAATGCCAGCTCCATTCGTCGCATACTCGACGGCCGGTCCGGCCCCCAGGCGATCAATTTGGCCAGCATGGGGTCGTAATGGGTGGATATCTCCTGTCCCTGGGCGACCCCGCTGTCCAGCCGCAAGCCGGGGCCGCTGGGCGGGACCCATCTCACCAACGCGCCAACCGACGGAACGAAATTCTGGTAGGGGTCTTCGGCATAGATACGGCACTCCACCGCGTGACCCCTGGCGTGAACCTCTTCTTGCCTGAGGGTCAACTCCTCGCCAGAAGCGATGCGCACCTGCCACTCGACCAGATCGAGACCCAGCACCTGCTCGGTGATTGGATGCTCCACCTGCAGCCGGGTGTTCATCTCCAGGAAGTAGAATTGGCTGTTCTCCGAGTCCAGCAGGAACTCCACGGTCCCGGCGTTGACGTATCCGGCGGACCGGGCCACCGCGACCGCAGCCTCTCCCATCCGGCGCCGCAGCTCCGGGGTTAAGGCGGGTGAGGGGGTTTCTTCGATGATTTTTTGATAGCGGCGTTGGATGCTGCAATCCCGTTCCAGCAGGTGAACGGTGTTGCCCAAGCCGTCGGCCAACACCTGAAATTCGACGTGGCGGGGCCGCGGGACGTACCGTTCCAGGAACACCCGGCAATCGCCGAAAGCGGCCCTGGCTTCACGGCCGGCCGACTCCAGAGCCGGAGCCAACTCTTCAAGCCCGCCGACCAGCCTCATGCCCCGGCCTCCACCCCCGGCGGCGGCTTTGACCAGCAGGGGGAAACCCCAGGTGGCGACGAATTCCTCCACGGCGGCGTCTACCTGCTTGCAGGGCGGGGAATTGGGCACCACCGGTACCCCCGCCCGCCGGGCCAACTCCTTGGAGCGTATCTTGTCGCCCAGCGCCTCCATGTTCTCTGGGGTGGGCCCGATGAATGTGATGCCCGCCTCTCCGCAGGCCCGGGCGAATCGCGGGTCTTCCGACAAGAAGCCGTAGCCCGGATGAATGGCCTCGACGCCGCAGCGCTGGGCGATGGCGATGACCTTTTCCATATCCAGGTAGGTTTCCACCGCGGTCTCCCCGCCGAGGGCCCAGGCTTCATCGGCCATCGTCACGTGGGGAGCCGTCGAATCGGGGTCTGAATATACGGCAACCGTGGCTATGCCCAGGGATTGCAGCGTCTGCTGCACCCTGACGGCGATTTCGCCCCGGTTGGCTACCAATACCTTGGAGAACAATTCGGAGTACATCCTTTCGACCGAATCCGGCGGAACGTCAACCTTGAAAGCCGGCGCCGGGACCGGACCAGCGGGCGATAGGGCCTAACCAACAACTCCAAACGAGGCCACTCATCCCCCTCCGACAAGACCGGGACGAATGTGTTTTCCCGTTCTCGGGACGGATGGTTTTTCCCGTTCGTGGTGAGCCTGTCGAACCACAGCGGCTGGTTATTGGATCAGCTCTTGACGCGCGCCGCTCCGGGGAGATCATTACATTCGAAACACGCCCCAGCCCGGTTCCGGAAACGGGGCGTTCAGTGACGCCGCTATACCCAGGCCCACCACCGTCCGGGTATCGGCTGGATCGATGATGCCGTCGTCCCACAATCTGGCGGTGCTGTAATATGGGTTACCCTCTTCCTCGTATTTGTCCAGAATCGGGCGGCGCAGCTCTTCCTGCTCACCCTCGCTCAAGGACTTGCCTTGCCGTTCCAATTGCTGCTGCCGGACGGTCACCAGGACCGCCGCCGCCTGGGGCCCGCCCATGACGGAGATACGAGCGTTGGGCCACATCCACAGGAACCGGGGGTCGTAGGCCCGCCCGCACATGCCGTAGTTTCCAGCGCCAAAGGAGCCGCCGATTACCACGGTGAACTTGGGCACGGCGGCGTTGGACACCGCCATCACCATCTTGGCGCCGTCCTTGGCGATGCCCCCGGCTTCGTACTGCTGGCCCACCATGAATCCGCTGATATTCTGCAAGAAGAGCAGGGGGATGCCCCGTTGGGAACATAGCTCGATGAAGTGGGTCCCCTTCAAGGCGCTCTCCGAAAACAAGACCCCGTTGTTGGCCACCACGCCTACGGGGTAGCCCCAAATACGAGCAAAGCCGCACACCAGTGTCTCGCCGTAGTTGGCTTTGAATTCGTGAAACCGGCTGCCATCGACGACGCGGGCGATCACCTCCCGGACATCGTATTGCCGCCGGGTGTCGGCTGAAATAATCCCGTACAGCTCTTCCGGATCGTGGGCGGGCGGCTCCGGAGTCATGACCTCGAAGGGCGGGCTGCGCCGCCTCACGAAGTTTTCCACGATGTTGCGAGTGATGGCCAGGGCATCCTCATCGCTGGTCGCGTAATGGTCGGCGACTCCCGAAATTCGGGTGTGGACATCGGCGCCCCCCAGGGTCTCGGCGTCCACCTCCTCGCCGGTGGCGGCCAGCACCAGGGGAGGACCGGCCAGAAAGATGGTGCCTTGACCCCCAACGATAACCACCTCGTCGCTCATCGCGGGGATGTAGGCGCCGCCCGCCGTACAGGAGCCCATGACCACCGCTACCTGGGGAATCCCCTGGGCGGACATCTTTGCTTGATTGTGGAAAATGCGTCCAAAATGCTCCCGGTCCGGGAACACCTCGGCCTGCAGCGGTAGAAAGGCGCCGCCCGAGTCGACCAGGTAGATGCAGGGCAGGTGGTTCGCCAGGGCGATCTCCTGGGCTCGCAGGTGCTTCTTCACGGTGATGGGGTAGTAGGTGCCGCCCTTCACGGTGGCGTCGTTGGCCACCACCACCACCTCTTTTCCATGCACCACGCCGACGCCGGTGACGATGCCCGCCGAGTTCACCTCGTTGTCGTACATACCCCAGGCGGAAAGAGGACTGAGTTCCAGGAAGGGGGCGTCACGATCCAGGAGGGCTTCGATACGGTCCCGCACCAGCATCTTGCCCCGGCCCCGGTGCAGCTCCGCCCGCTGGGGGCTCCCCCCCTCTCGCACCGCCGACAACCGGTCTTTCAGCTCCGCCACCACCGCCGCCATGCTCTTCCGGTTCTCCGCGAACTGGGGACTCTGGGGTTGCGCCCTGGATTCAATTACATCCATATCAGCCTGCCGAGGCCCCTGTTGGGGCTTGGTAATCAACCGCCGACGCCATATTTCCGGTGATAGTGATTCTACACCCTGGGCCGGAGGTGCGAAGACAAGGCCCAAGGCTTGCATTCAACCGGTCTTGGTGAACCGGTCCGGCCAGGCGGCCCCGAGGTGTTGGCCCGAAGTGTTAAACAGGACCGTCGGACCAATGCGGCCCGCGCTGGGCAGCCGGAGAGAGGCAGCCCCCGCCGGTCCAAGCTTAGGCTATAATTCCTTCTCACGGTTAAATGCCAAGTTGACGACAAGGAGGCTGAGTCATGGGTTCAATCAGACTCTATTCGGGCGACGATGGAGAGTCCCACATCGAGGAGATAGACCCGACCACCCATCCCGCGTGGACCACCCTCCACAACGCCAAGGCCATCGTGTTCCGGGCGTCACCCCCCGGCAGATTTAGCGACTGGCACCTGGCGCCACGGCGACAATACATAATCACCCTCTCCGGCGCGGGCGAGATTGGGTTGGCCGATGGAACGCTCTACCGTCTGGGGCCGGGAGACGTGAACCTGGCCGAAGACCTGACCGGCCACGGACACACCACCAGGGTGGTGGGCGACGTGCCCAGGGTGACCGCCACGGTGCACCTGGACGACTAGAACAGATTCAGAGGATGGTGGCGGATCGTCGTGCTTGCCGGTCCGGCGAGATGATCCGAAGCGCTCCACCCCGCGCCTTTGCCCGGTGCGGCGTTCGGAGCGCTCACCTTCTCAGTCTCACCCAGCAGCGCATTGGCCGTCGGACACCTTCCAAGGCTGAGGTCCAAGATGCAGCTTCTTCAGAGGAGCGGCCAACGAAGAAGGCGTGGGCAGCGGACCGTTGGATCAAAAAGCATGGGTCCCAACGATGTCGCCGATGTCCAGCAATCCCTCCACGCCTACGATAGGATACCCGTTCTCTTCCGCGCTGGCACGGAGCTTACTCCTGAATTCTCCTCGAACGTATAGACCCGAGTCGACCAACAGGAATGGCATACCCAGGCAAACCGCCGCCTCCAGGTCGTGGGTGGAGTCCCCGATATAGAGGGTGCGGCTGATTTGTCCACCCATCAGTTCAACGGTCTTGGTCAAGATTTCAGGGTCTGGTTTTCCATGGATCACGTCATCGGCGGTCAGCACGTGGTCAAAATACTCTTCGATGCCGTGATGGCTCAACAACCGGTCCACCACATCCCTGGCGGCCATCGTGGCCAAAGCAAGCCGGTATCCACCGTCTCTTAATAGATCCAGAAGTTGCCTGGCCTGAGGCAGCAGGATCACTCTATCGGTAAAGCTCACCTGTAGGTCGATTTTCAATTGGGTCCCTTCGTCTATCGCCTGTTCGGCTTTGTCGAAGCCCAGGGCCCGTTCCAAGAAATGGTGCATCAACTTCCGCGATCCGCCACCAAACTGCTCCCTTACTTCGGAGGCGGTCACCGATACTCCAAATCGAGACAATGCCTCGATGGTTGCCCCAATGGCCGCCGGTTGGCTGTCAGCGAGGGTCCCATCAAGATCGAAAATGATGTCGTCAACCGTCTTGCCCATTGCTCTCCCACGTTGGCTATTGGAAATTGGTCTGAGGCGAAACCAGCCAGCCGCCCAGGGTCTGGACGATATCAAGCGAGGATCCTCCTGCCCTGCACAGTTTACCACTACTCTTCGGGGTGACTGCCCCCGTTCTGTTGCCTGTTCGGGTGATGTATCCTAGCTACAGCCGAGCATTGCGGCCGGCGGCCCGATCTCTGCCAGGCAAAGTGGAGGCGACCATATTCAGAAAGCGTTGTCGGCTCGCATGAATGATATTATTTAATACCCACGTCGATTGGGACCACGTGGCCTTGTCACGGACAATACCTCACGATTCGGTGGGTAGGGTCACGTTGCGCCGGGAGGTGAGCCGATGTCCGCGGATGAAGCGGGAGCAATTCTCAACCGTGCCATCGCTTTGGGAATGGAAAACTACGAAGCTATCGCCGACGAGTTGCATTCCGAAAATATTGTGAACCATGGGTCAATTGAGGACGATTTCGGAAGGGAAGCCTGGAAGCGGCGGCAGGCCCAATTCATCAACGCTTTCTCCGACGTGGAGCGGAAGGTCGAGGCGGCGCTTGCCGATGAAGACTTCGCCGCCGTCCGGTATACCTTCACCGGCACCCATACCAGTCAGCTTGAGAGCGTTCCGCCGACCGGAAAGCGGGTCACCGTAGGCGGGATTACCGTTATGCGAACCTCCGGTGGCAGGATCGTAGAAACTTGGACCCACCTCGATAGGCTTTCCTTGGCCCAGCAGCTCGGATTATTGCCAGATCCAACGGAAACCTAGCCAAGCACGCCCAAACCTGGAGTGTTGCGCGCCGATGACGGCCGACGCTTTCAATTTTCATTCCGGTCCTCGGGTTGATCTTAGCGTTGCATCGCCTGTACATGTGGGTGAATAAATCGACACAAGGGGCGGCCTGAACCGATTCTTGGTGCGGGCAGGAACACCAGACCGCGCTCAGGCAGCGCAGGCGGGGCGAGGCAGCCTGGTGGAGCCACAAGACGGCTGACGGGAAGTGGTGGGGGGAGAGTTAGACCCCAAGCCCCAAGGTATAGCTGATGGCCCTCTGCTAATTGCTGGGGGCTTTCTATTTGCTATGGGCGCGGGTGTCACTGCGTAGCCCTATTGGCACCCACGACACGAGTAATGCAATTCGCGTTTATGTTTGGGGCTTCGAGGGTGGGCGAACGATTCCCGAAACCCGCTGATTTTCATCGAAACCTTGACTCTCCCTACGCTGGAACCTAGTATTGATCCATTCGGCAGCCAAGGGGGTTCCATGCAGTGCCAGCAATGCGGTGTGGAGCTGGAGCCAAACTCCAATCTCTGCGACCAGTGTGGCCGTTCAGTGCCGGAACCACAAACCGGGCGAATCAGTTTTGAAGGAGTTACCAACCGGCCCACCATTAACCAAAACACTATCAACGTCGGTGGCATGACCCCACACGAATTCAGCACCATAACGGGCATGCTGGCTCAGGTGCTGGAGAACAAAGGCATCGCTGACGGTGTGTCTCCCGATGCTGACCCTGCTTCTGTGTCAGAGGAGACCAGAGAGGTGGTAAAGGCGGAAGAGCAGAAGGTCGAGAAAGCCCTGCAAGTATTTGGTGCGGTTGAAGAGAAGCCGGCCCATCCTACCTGGTCATCATGGCAGCAATTAAGTAAGTTCCAGGCCGAGCAGGTCGCGAACGCTCCAGGGATCATTGAGATACGCGTTGAGGGGGCTACAGGCACAATATTTGTCGAGTCAGGGAAAAGCGTGCGAGATTACGTTCGGAGACGACTGATCGACCCTGAACGTTGGATGTCGCCACCCGAAAAAGCGTTGCTCCAACGTGGTTACGCGATGGAGTTCAGACATGCTGTAGCTGAGACCAAGGAACAAGCGCGAGCATGGAAAGGTGATTATCTTCGCCAGTATGTGGAGCAGAAAAAGAGACCGCCTCTTGGCAACGAGCGAGTTCCAAAACGTGCCAATGGATAACCCCTTTTTCGCGTCATAACTGGCCAGAAATAACCGGAACCACTGCCAACCTCCGCGCCCAACCCCGTCACCGTCGAACCTGCCGCCCTTCGCTACCAACGAAATCAGAAACCCAAGCCGCATTCGCCCACGTGACATTGACCCAACGCGCCATTGTGCGCCTATAATGGCACATCATGGAGGAGGAAGAAGCCAAAAAAGAGGACCAATTCGGTTTCACCCGCGAAGGTGAAGCCTTGAGCTACATCTCCCTAGACCTTTTTCGTTCACCCTCAACTCGCTCCACGTGGGCATCGATCTTCCTGATCGGGCAGGGCCTCATGGTCCTGGCGTTCTTAATCCGTTCCATCGTTGCGATCAGATTGCTCCAATAGGTCGACCAAGGCAAGGGCTACACATACGAAGAGTTTGCAGCCGACGTCGGATTACACCTAACACTAGGCGTCTTGATGCTGGTGAACCAAGTGGGACTCGTAATCGCATTTTGCTTCTGGATTCACCGTGCCTCGAAGAATCTTGACGCGCTAAGTGTTACCCGGCGGCGTTATACACCTGGGTGGGCGGTTGGATGGTGGTTTGTTCCAATCATGAACCTTTTTCGGCCGTACCAAGTGGTTGGAGAGATTTGGAAAGGGAGTGATCCCCTTTTGACAGACACAGGGTCGTCAGCCTGGCATGATGTTCCCACTAGCGCAATCGTAAAATGGTGGTGGGGCATTTGTATTCTTTTTGTTGTCATTGAAAACGTGATCCATCCGATGTGGTCATTAACTGACCCAACGCGGGATGAACTCATCATGGGCCAGTATATGGGGGTGACTGGGGAGGCCCTATCGATCGTCGCGATCGTTTTGGCGTTCTTTATGGTCAGACAGATCACATCGAATCAGAACAAGAAATACCGTAGGTTGGGAAGCTCTACTGAATCGTTCGGAGGTAGCTAGGGATGCAATTACACGGCAGTGGCACGAGTCTCGTCGTACTGCCCCTGTGGCGGTGCTTTGCTCTTGATGACGCTCATCCTAGGCGTGAGAATGGATGTCGGTGCGGGTGTGGGGGGGCGAAGTCAGGTCACACGGGCGGGCAAGGGGCCGGTGTCACCACAGATAGCGCCGCATCCGGTTCCGGACAGAGGCCAGAGGTCTGGCAAATGAGAAGGATAGAGTAAAATGGCGTTCTGCACTAGCTGTGGCACCGAGGTCATCCAGGGTGCACGTTTCTGCTCTGGCTGCGGCAGGCCGAGGCAAGGCCCCCCTCTGGTCACCGCACCGAAGAGGAATGGCCAGCGTTCCTTTGGGCGAGCGGTCATGTGGGTCGCCGTGTCAATCGTCGGATCATCTGCCCTGCTCGTTGTCATTGCACTCATTATCGGCTCCTCAGATGACTTCGGGTCCAACAGTCCTGGTACATTGGCCACCCCAGCCGCAACCCCGACGCCAACTCTTACCTTTGCTCGATCTATGCAGGAAGCGGAGAAGATTTCCTACGATGATCTTTTCCGCAACAATGAACAGCACGTCGGAAAGACCGTCTACTATCGAGCCCAGATTGTTCAGGTCATCAACGCAGGCAAAGACGAATACCAATTCCGAGCCAATGTGACCGAAGGCACCTTCGGGTGGGATGACACAGTCTACCTCCACTGTGAAGGTTCACGGCTCCTTGAAGATGATGTAATCGAGTTCATTGGCGTCGTAGATGGGTTGAAGGAGTACAGAGCGGTCTTCGACCAGGAAATCACCATTCCCGAGATCAGAACCATCCGGCTACGCCTCTTTGATCAGTTGTTGCCCAGCACAGCAAGCGATGATGTAGCCATCGAGGAGACCCAGTGACCAAGTGGGCCAGTCCCGTCTAATCGGTTGCCTGCATCGATGGGCTGCACGGGCGAGCAAGGGGTTGGTGTCAGAGTGCTCCTTTTGCAAGAGACTATTTGGATAGGGTAGGAGCTTGTGAACTGGATCGTCTACATTCTGCGATGCGCCGACGGAACCCTGTATACCGGCATCACCAATGATCTAGAGCGCCGCATGGCGGAACACGAAGCGGGACAGGGCGCGAAATATACGAAAGGGCGTGGGCCGTTTGAGCTCGTTTATCAGGAAATTTGCCAGGACAGGGGAGTCGCCTCAAGACGTGAAATCGAGATAAAGTCGTTGGACAGGAAAGCAAAGCTTTCATTGGTTTCTACAGAATAGTCCGGAAACGGCGACTGTGATGGTCGGCTTGATCCGGCCCTAGATAGCCCTCGCGTCCTTCAGCCGAGCCACCTCCTCCAGACTGTAGCCGACAAGGCCGGTCAGGACCTCCTGGGTATGCTCTCCAAGGATGGGCGCCGAACCGGCAGGCTGGTCCGCCGGCGTGGCGCTGAACTTCGCCATCGCGCCCGGCAGCTTCATCGGTCCCCAGCGCGGGTCGTCCACGGACACGATATACCCGTTGGCCAGACACTGGGGATCATCGGCCAGGTCGTCGTAGGAGTAGACCGGGGCGGCGGCGACGCCGTGGGTCTGGAACGCTTCCACCCACTCGTCTCGGGTGCGGGTTGCGAAAGCCTGGGCCAACAACTCCTCCAGTTGCTTGCTACCCTTGCGCCCGGCCCGGCCCTGCCACTGAGGATGGTCACTCAGGTCTTCCCGGCCGATGACCTCGCAGAAATTAGCCCAACTTCCCTGGGCCATCATGGATGTGACAAACCATTTGCCTTCGAAGTCCCGGTGAAAGTACCTGACGGGATCGTCGGCTATGAGGCCGTGAGGGATGTCCCAACGGAACCCATGCCGCAGCGCCGCGGTGATCCGCCACCTCTGAAGCGAAATCATGTTGCCCAGCCCAGACGACTCCACCTTCTGCCCCAACCCGGTGCGGTCGCGGGCGAGCAGAGCCACGACGATCGAATGCGAGAAAAGGATGCCCCCTACCGTGTCCCCTAGGTTCATCTGGACCGGCTCGGGGCAAACTCCGTCGTTGCCGGCTTGCAACCACATGATGCCGCTCATGGCCTGAAAAAGGCTG
>Ga0187833_10000782_pt1 | contig 37158 bp, 27 predicted proteins | sample ETNtaG_37_FD_167968 | JGI IMG/M metagenome (GOLD analysis project Ga0187833, IMG submission 167968) | Marine microbial and viral communities from oxygen minimum zone, Eastern Pacific Ocean - ETNP2014_SV_400_PacBio MetaG (Illumina Assembly) | ecosystem: Environmental > Aquatic > Marine > Hypoxic...
TCATATTGACCTTTAAATACCTTAAGTCCCGGCAGGAGTGTATCCCGCTCACCCTGGGTAAAGTCCAGCCCTATCAAATTTTCCATGCCAATGGCATCTTTGTTAACCTGACTGTCGTCCGATGAACAGGATATAACAAACAGTGAAAAATGAAGGAATAGAAGTGTGGATAATATTTTATTAATCATTATGGTGCAATATGAATGTATAGCGGTGCTCATGGAGATGTGGTGATATAATAAAATAACCCCACAAAATAGTGGGGTTATTTTATTAATTGAACTAGTTCTGTTTTAATGCATCAAGGGCAGCCTGCATGCTCATCACTGGATGGATATCTGCATCCCCCAGTTCCAGCATAGGATCAAAAAACTGCACAACCTGCTCCATAGTGTCTGCTTCCAGAACAAAATATCCAACGTGACCAGGAGGGTCTACATAAATACCGTGGATCTTGATTCCGATTTCAGCGGATGCCTCTACTGCCTGCATAATTTTGGCCTTCCGTGCTTCATCGTGAGCGTGGCAAGTCTGGTAACTATGCCTGTGGGTTGCATGAAATAACATATATTCTCCTTTGTTGTTAGTGTTGAAAGTTAAACATTTATAGGATAGTGTAATTGCACCTGTATTTAATGAACATAGCTTGCAGCATTAATATCTATTGATGTGCCCGTGGCATGGTCCGCTAACCCGCTGGCTAATAATGTAACCATGGGCGCCTATGCCGCGGCTCGCCCCCGTAACGAGAATATTCTTATTTTGTAGATCAATTTTCATAACGATTATATTATTCCTGGTTTTATTAATACCTTAAAAATTACTCCACGTCCTTAAATTCTTCTACCGTGTTCTTTATGCATGGCATAAAGAAAATATATTTTACCTGTAGCCACGGCAAAACAAATATGACAAATAATACCATTAAAAAAATTCAGTCTCTTAAGCGGGGAAAGTACCGCCGGGAATACAGCCAATTTTTTATTGAAGGGAAACGGTTAGTCGAATCTGCACTGGAATCTGGAGCAAAAATGGAAAATGTCTACTATACGGATGCCTTCAATAATGAAAATCCAGGTCTCATTCAAAAGATAGAGAAAGCCGGATTTACGTTTGAACAGATAGCGACAAAACAATTAGAAAAAATTTCATTTACACAATCACCTGCCGGCATTGCTGCCGTGTGCAATTTTCCGCATATAGGTAATCCCGATGTAAACCAGCATAAATGGCTCTATCTGTATCAAGTGTCCGATCCTGGGAATATGGGAACCTTATTTCGATCTGCTGCCTGGTTTGGTTTTACACATATTGCACTATCGCCAGATTGCGTTGATCCATTTAATCCTAAAGTGGTTCGTGCAGGGATGGGTGCCCATTTTGGGCTCTCTATCCACAGCAATATTGAATTAAGCCTGTTCGCCGATTCACATACATTGATTGGGGCAGATCATCGCGGAAATGATGTATCTGATTTCAAATCACCAGAGAAATTTGTATTGATTCTTGGGAGCGAAGCACATGGCCTTTCAAAAAATATTCAGGGCATCCTTGACCAAACTATTTCTATTGAAAAAACTGGTGTTGGTGAATCTTTGAATGTGGGCGTTGCCGGGGCGATATTAATGGAAAAGCTGTCGTAGCTTTCCTCTAGATTAAAGAAAATCATCTTTTCGAAAATTGCCATGAACGCAGTAAATTTTATAAAATGAATCTTCAGGAACCTGACCCTTATGAACAATACGTTCAGTATTCGCGCCGCATTTGGCATTGTTGTAGTGTCCATCTTGTCTGCATTTCTTGCAGGCGGGATTGTCTTGGGGATTGGTCTAGCTAATCCTGACTCCCCACAAAAATTTTATACATTCGTTTCTTTTATTATCGGCCAGGGATTCATGCTGGTCCCTCTTATCTGGTTCTTAACATCCAGAAAAGAACCCCTCTTCAAACGACTCAGACTTAATCCCATTTCTTCTTTCACAACGCTCATGGCTGTATTGTTTTCCATTGGGCTCATCATTCTGTCTGATGAATTAGACAAAATTATCCAAATAATCCTCCCGGCGCCGGAATATATTGTGGACCTGAATGGTTTACTCGAACCTGATACCATGTTTGGATTTATTTTACTATTTGTCGCAGTGTCGATTATTGCGCCATTAGGCGAAGAATTACTTTTTCGTGGATTCTTACAGCAATTTCTGGAAAAACATTGGAAAGATGTAACCCGCGCTATCCTGGTTACAGCATTATTTTTTGCCACCATTCATATGAACCCCTACTGGTTTATCCAAATCTATATTCTTGGCATTATGCTGGGATTTTTATCATGGAAAACCGGGTCTGTTTTTCCACCGCTTATTCTTCATGGCCTGAATAACAGCTTTGCCATGATAGCATCCTTTGGAGATGTGGGTGAGAATAATTTATATCTTTGGAATGGACACGTGGCACCCTGGATTCTGATTTTGGCAGTGGCCTGTGTTGTATTTGGATTTACCAATATTAACCGTCAAAGCGCCCCGTCATGAGAAAAGCAATGTTTGAACATGAGATTAAGATCTTAAGGGATACGTTTGCCCGCCTTCTTCGTCGTAACGCTCATACCAATCTTGTAAAACTCATCCGCAAGACTCACCCGGCTGACCTTGCTGTTGTATTTCGATATTTCAACGATGAAGAGCAGGTGCAGGTTTTTAGCATCATGGTGGACGATGGGCAGGCGGTGGAATTCCTGGTGGAACTGGATGATACGCTGATTGCCAATCTCCTGGAAGATGAATCTCCGGAGCGCATTGCCACGGTCATTCAAGAATCATCTGCCAATGATCAAAGCTATATTCTTGGCACACTGGAAGATGAGCAGGCTCACTCCGTTATTGAATTATTAAAAACAGAAGAGCAGGAAGAAATCGAAGAGCTCATGGGCTATCCTGAAGATTCCGCCGGTGCCATGATGACCACAAATGTATTCACCCTTTACCAGAATACAACTTGCAGGGATGCATTAACATCGCTTCAAGATCAGTCTGAAGCGGAAATGGTCTTTTATCTATATATCACTGATGAGGATGACCGGCTTGTGGGTGTTGCGTCCCTCCGGGCCCTGGCCACGACACCGGCAGACACCATATTAAAAAATATCATGGTGAAGCGAGTCCATACAGTACGGCCTGAAACAGATCAGGAAGAAGTGGCCCAGATTGTGGCACAATATAATTATCTTGCAGTTCCCGTGTTGGATGAAGATGATCAACTTCTTGGGATCGTTACCGTGGATGACGTGGTGGATGTGATCCGTGAAGAAGCTACAGAGGATTTTCTCCAAATGGCTGGTGCAGGAAAAGATCGTGAAATTCTGTTAAAATCAAGTTGGGAAAATGCCCGTGCTCGATTACCCTGGCTTTTTGCAAGCTGGATCGGTGGAATTTTCGCAGCAAGCATTATAGGAACATTTGAACATTTGCTGGAAAGCATGATTGCTTTAGCCGCTTTTATCCCTGTCATCATTGGAATGGGTGGAAACATTGGAACACAATCTTCTACAATTATTGTCCGCGGGATTGCAACCGGACGGATTGAAATTGGCAGTGAATTAAAAGTGATGTGGAAGGAAGTTCGTGTTGGAATAATCTTGGGTGCACTCTATGGTTTACTGCTTGGTGCCTTTGCAAAATTCAGATTTATTGATGCAGATCCTATGTTGGGTGTTGTTGTCGGATTGAGCATTGGCTGTTCCATGCTGCTGGCGGTTGCTGTTGGAACGTTTGTTCCCATGTTTTTACGCAAGGTGGATATCGATCCTGCTATTGCTTCGGGACCATTTGTCACAACCAGTATTGATATTCTTGGTGTCCTTTTCTATTTTGTGATTGCTGAATATTTCCTGTCAATTTGAACCATGTCTTTGCTGCTCATGTTAAGTACCGGGATTTACCTGGCCTTTGTCTTATTTATTATAGCGGGACTTTTTCGCCATAACGAACAATCCATAATAAGCACAGATCACACTCCAGTTGTATCTGTGGTTATTGCAGCTCGAAATGAAGAAAACAACCTCCCTGATTTGATCCAGGATCTGGTGAACCAGGAATATCCATTGGATCAACTGGAAATTATCATTGTTGATGACAGATCCACTGATTCTACGGCTAAGATCTTAAAAGAAGCCGCCGAGAATTATGCAGTTATAAACTATATCCGTGTTGAAAAACTGTCTACGGAAATGACACCAAAAAAACATGCTTTAGCTCTGGGAATTGAAATGGCAAAAGGAGATGTAATCCTTTCAACAGATGCAGATTGCCGTGTAGGAAAATTATGGGTATCCAGTATGGCCTATAGCGTGGTTCAGCAAGACGGCATTTCAATTGGGTATTCAAAAGTAGCCGGGGAATCATTTTTTGAACGAATTCAAATGTTAGATTTTCTTGGCATTATCACGGCCAATGCCGGTGCAGGCGGTTGGGGCCATTTCTGGTCAGGAACTGGACAAAATTTGGCTTATAAAAAATCAAACTTTGAAGCGATTGGTGGATTTGAACCTGTGAAAGATAAAATCTCCGGCGATGACATGTATCTCGTTCAATCCATTTCAAAATTAAAGAGTGGGACGATCAATATTGATGCGAATTCATTCGTAACAACTTCCGCATTACCAACCATTCCAGACTTCATAAATCAGCGCATCCGATGGTCTTCAAATTCAAAGGAGAATGCTATGCAAAGCCATCTATTTTTTGCCTTTCTAAGTTCTGCGTTCTTATGCAATGCCACCCTACTGCTGTCTTTTCTTTTTGGTTATTCATGGCTTTTTTTATTTTCATTAAAATTCATTTTTGAAGGTAGTGCGGTCTTTTTAGGCGGGAAACTTTTCCAGACCAAAGTAAATCCCGTTGTTTTTGCTGCCTGGTCATTGGCCCAGCCCATCTATATTCCAATTGTGGGACTTATGGGTCTTCAAAATCGATACACCTGGAAAACATGAAAAATTTCTTAACCCTTTTTATTACAATCTGTTTTGCTTCTGGGCAGTCCTATTCCATTTCAATTTTTGGAATTCCCGCTGCAGATGTGGAACAAACCATTCATGATTCAGGAAAGATTGAATTCACATCACAGAATAGAGGAATCTTCGATCTCTTTTGGCCAGCAAAGAATGTTTATAGTGCTATTTATGATTCGGATTCATTTGCCCTGAAAAGCTGGAGTAAAACTGTAAAGCAGGGTGAATTCAAACAAAAGGTTTCTGGTAAGGTTGATTTTTTAGGATATCTTGTTTACGATGACAAAACCATGATTAAAATTCCAAAGAATATTTATACAATATTCACTCTCTTGGCCATGGTGCAATCAAGGCCTTATCATAAATTAGATACAAAATGGTTTGATTTTGAGCAAGAAGGCCAGATTGGACAAGCTCGGTTTGTCTGGGCGGATACATCCAATACATGGAATGGTCAAGATTCGGTTATGTGTGATCATTATCGGCTGGATATAAACATAGAAGATGAAGAAAAGAAATTAGATAAGCGCTCTGATTATTTTATGGAAGAGGTCCTTGCAGATGGCGTGGTAAAAGAATTATGGGTATCTAGAAAAAAACCAAAAAGGATTATGCGCGCAACTCTAAAAACAAAATGGTTCCCAGTATTGGCCACCATCAATGAATAGTAAACATTTCATCATTTACAATTATATTTAGACATAAATCAATGGTACATCCTATGAAAAAGACGATTACTTACACCAACATTTGCTTATTATTGCTTTTGTTCGGCATCTTAAATGCCCAAAATGATAAAAGTAAAATTGTTGGTATATGGGAATTCCAAACAATTACTTCCATATATTATAGCGACCCGCAAGAAACATCAACCACTAAGCGTGATAAAGATCACCAGGAAACATTAATTTTTCATGAAGATGGAACCTTTAACTACCATGGCGTTGATGAAGGTTCAAAATATGCATCGATTGGCCTGTGGAATACAGAAAAAGCAACATTGACAATGGATGCCGGTGGAGTTAAAACGATTTGTGATTATGAAGTGACTGGGGAGATGATGACACTAACCGTCAGAGAAGAAGAATCCGAAGAATTTTATAAAACATTTTCTGTATTAAAGTATAAAAACAAGATAATTAGCCGTTAATTCTTTGTTTTTTGTATCATCTACATTATCCGATATTTTAACTTTTTCAGATTTTGCCAACACTTAGTATTAAATGAATAAAACAGCATCTTTCTTTAAAATCTATCGTAAACAGATCTTTGGATGGATTCTGACCGTGGCTGCTATTTGTGCTGCACTATATTACGGTATTGATAAAAAGATTATTTTATTTGCCACGTTCGTTATAAGTATCTTTACTCAAATTTTTGTGGGTCTGGGTGCGCTCGTGGGTATGATTCCATTTGTTGGGCCATTGATTATAAATGTCATATCTATCCCCGTATTTTGGTTATTAAATGCCATGGGATATGTGGTGTCCGGCGTTGCCATTAAAAAAGGGTATGCCACGGAATTGGCTAAAAGCAGGGTTGTTACCCTCGGTCTTCTGATCGGAATTATCATTGGATATATTATAGGTCATATAGTTCCCATCAGATGAAACTTTTAATTTTACAAGGTCCAAATCTAAATCTGTTGGGTTTAAAATCTTCCGAAAATGGGAAACACATTACACTGGATAAACTTAATAAAGCCATTCGGAAACATGTTCATGGTAAAGATGTGACACTCAAATTCTTACAAACCCATAAACAATTCCAGGCCATCAATTTTTTACAAAGAAACAGAAAATGGGCTGATGGATTATTGTGTATTCCTACATCATGGGCAAAGTATGATTGGTCCATTGCAGAAACGTTAAACTTAATCAATATCCCAATTGCTATGGTTTATTTTGATGATCCTTTTTCATTGGGATCCAATGAAACGGAGTCTATTATGACAGGAAAAAATATTCATTCATTTTCAGGACAACCGGTTGATGCATGTATTTTAGGGATAGACCATATCCTGTCTTAATTTTAATGAAATTTATTTTTTCTTATTACTTTTTCGGGTGTGTACTATTTGCCCAATCCGTCGATGACCCTAAAAACTCTATCCTGTCTGTTATATCAAACCTTAACACAAAAGAAAACACTTCTGAAATAATACCCGAGACATTTGATCTATCGTGGGTTGATTCACTCAAATTGCAGTTACCCTGTGATAATGTTCCGCCTCCCAAACGAACCATGCGTCTTCCCAATGCGCCCCGGGATTATAGGAGCGGAACACACCGTGGAATCGATTTTTTTGCAAATTGGGGAACACCGGTCAAAGCTGTCTCCGACGGGATTGTTATTCGCGCAGATCATGGTCATGAGGAAGTGCCTGCAGATTTCAGGGTCAATCTGCTCAGCGCCAGCGCTAAAGTTGGCAACACACCTTCTGATATTTTTAACAGTATTTTACTGGGAAGAGCAATCTTTCTAGATCATGGATTTGATCTTATTCCTGGATTCCGGGTCATTACTATCTATGCTCATTTATCTCATATTGACAAAAACATAATACCAGGAGCAGTCATTAAAGCAGGGGATGTGATGGGACAATCGGGTAATTCCGGCACGCGTGAAAGCACGGTGGGATTAAAAGATGGTGCCCATTTACACTGGGAAATGATCTTGCAAAAAGGAAAACAGGAAATTTATTTAGGAAAGGACGTCCCTAATCCGCAACTCTACGCTATGTTGAGGCGTATTTTCTATAAAGCAAATCCTTAATTTTGGATACTAAAAAAGGGCAGGTAAACCTGCCCTTTTTTAGTTTATAATCAAGATTGATCTATTTCAGCAACATCATTTTCTTTGTTGCAAAGAAATCACCTGCTTTAATGGTATAGAAATATAAACCACTACTTACGGGTTTTCCTGCATTATCAATACCTCTCCATTTTATATGGTGCGTACCCGGACTCATCGTATTCAAATCTAATGAGTTAACCTCTTTACCCAGCACATTGAATACCGTGATATTAACGTCGGAAATTTCCGGAACGTCAAATCTGATGGTCGTAACGGGGTTAAACGGGTTCGGATAGTTCTCATAAAGTGCAAACTCAGTTGGCAAATTCAACTCATCTTCATTAGATACACTACCTGTGGCTCCAGACCATGCCAAGAAATTGCCCATAACAGCCTGTTGGTCATCATCAGGCATCATTGACAAATTGAAGGCCATAAAGACAACATTTCCATGTTCTGTTGAGACGTCGTATTCGCCCCCTGTCCAGCTTGGGAGCATTGAATCGTGACTCTGGAATGGACTAGGTAATTGGTCATCAGTTCCCCAGTAAAGTGGATCAACTATATCCGCCATACTTCCATAATAGTCTATGGCTGTATTCAAAAGAATCTCACTTGTATCCATCTCAGCAGTTACCGCCAAATCATCTTTGACATTTACGGAATCGTACCCAATATCGTTCATCACCCATGATACACCTAACACATCATATACAAAATGCCCTTCGGAAAATGAGATGTCCTCCCAATCAGTATAGGTACCAAGAGCTTCTTCAGATGAGAAAAGAAGATATCCTCCATCCGCTACAAACTCACCTAAGGGATGCACATCTGTTTCTTCTGGATTTGCTATCCAGTCATATACGGCATGATAAATCACAGCATCATAGTTCGAGAGTACCGAACCGGGATCCGGATGGTAATTGTCATAGACGCTCCATGTATCATACCCTAGATCCAGAGCAGTCAAATTCGAATTAACAATAGAATCCGCAGCGCCTGGACCATAAACCCAATACGGAACATAGTGATCGCTTATTAAGAGAATATCTGCAGCTGGGTCAAGAGTAGTCCCCCAGAATTGACCAATACCTGTTGTTGATGTTAAACCATCATTGTCTGTAGCAGACAACTGATAGTTACAGAGGCTTGTGTCTGTCCAAGCTGTGAGAGTCAGAGTTGCAGAGAAGTGACCGTCACCATCATCTGTCATGGCTTCTGAATAATCTGTACCATCAATGTCATAAACAACACTTACAGATGTAAGAGTCCCGTCACCATCAACTGCCGTACCTTCTACATTGGCAGTCGTAATGCCAGACGCTACACCAAAGTGAGTTGACGATCCTGAGAGATCGACCAATGGAGGAGATACTGCCCCAAGATAGCCTATCAGTGCACTCATAAATTGGTCAACAGATGATATATCCCAGCCCATTGTGTCACCATCAACTATATACCAGTCCACAGCTGCTTCCGGCATAAAAGCAAGATAAACAGCCACACTATTATCACCCTCCTTGCTTGTTCCAACAACATTATCATCTGCATCATAGAAGATTTCAGTAGCATCATTGGCTTCAACCAAATCTGTCCAACCAAGAAGATCTGGAATAGTGTGGTTCAAGTCATAGCCATCTACAAATGGAGTATCAAAGCTTGTTTCTCCTGCTCCATATACAGTAAGAGTATCTCCATGAAGAGCTGTTCCAGCATCATTCACTGGATCATTTGATCCTGCTGAGATACCAAATACGTCGTACATGAAGTCACCCTCTGTGAAGGTCCATTCCGCAACACCACAGTCGTGGCCACATAAAAGGTCCTGGTCCATCACCACAAAGTTGTTACCGGCATCAACAAAGGCTCGATAGCCAGGATCATGTTGGTTAGTTACGGGCACCGAAGAAACCCCCCAGCCGGAAACAATGATATTGGTCCAGCCATGATTAATAACAGATTCATCAATTCCTTTGTTGGACGGAACGTCCCAGACTTCATAGACGAAACCTGAATTATCCATCGCATCATAGAGTATAGACTCTTGATCCGGATCGATGTTATCTACCACTAGTAGAATATCGGATGCCTCGTTCCAAGGTTTAACAATATTGAAATACATAGTTGCAGATTGGGATTCTAATGCATCATTATCCACTAGATCTACCCAGTACTCAACTGAATCACCTTCCATTAATGTGTAAGCAATATCGAATTGATAAATACCATTGCCATTTGCAGCCACCTCTTGTGAAGCTGTAAGAGCTCCAGTGGTGGTGTCTCCACCTGCAACATAGTAATATGTCAATACGTCGTTTGCATCCAATGCAGATCCTGATTCATCTTCATCATCAAAAAGATCAACATCAATGGTTCTTGTGCCTGAGGTTTCATATGTATTAGAAGGCTGGCTTATGGAAGCCACAGCAATGGGGGCACCCCAAGGATAAGTGACCTTTACTAATACCATGTTATCAGTGACATAATGATATCTTCCCCACAGATTATCCGTCCAAGGACCACCAAACCATGTATAGGTTACAGATCGACCAAGTGCATCGTTACTGCATGCCAACGGTTGTGGAGTATCACCACCTTTTATCGCTACAATAACGAACTGGTCAACAGCAGAAAGATCTGTAGAGTCACCTACTGTGAATGTACCGCCAATATCTAAATATGCATCAGAAGACCAATCGGAAACATAAGCTTCTATTGTATTCGGTGTTGCAGTTGTGCGAGGCGTTCCAATGGGGGTCACCCAAGTTGTATCAGTGGACCCTTCAGCCACATGGAATGCTTCCCCTCTGGCAATAGCGTAACAATCTCCATCGGGACTAACAAGGCTTGCATTGCCGTAGTCCGCACCGAAAGCAATGGTATTACCTGCAGAGAACCACTGGTAATATACTTCTTGTACCACGCAGGGCGCTGCTGGGGTGAAAACAGTAGCAAATGTGTCATTTGCCGCACCGGAACCCAAATAATAATATGCATCACCTTCATTCAAACCATTCGACAGATTCCAAAGATCATCTCGTGATGAAGAATTATTTTCCATCAGGAGATCCTCTTTTCTACTGCGCTTAGGTAGTTCAACAACGCCTTCTGATTCAAGGTTTAAGGCATTAGGTCCGAATCTTTTAAGGGCCTCTCTATTAGTAATAGCACGACCATTTGGTCTAAGATATTGAACTCGATTTTGTTCTATTAATCTATCAGCTTTCACACGTTCGGCTTTTTCTAAACGTGGATTTTTACCGATGTCTTTTTTATCTATTTTAATGTCCTTTTGGACAGACAATGTACTTTGATTGCTTTTTGCTTTAGTTGGTTTATCCAATGCAAAACCAAAAGAGCACATCATTAATGCAACTGAAAGAACAATATGTATCAATCTAGTCATATTATTTTTCTCCTTTTTTTGTTTTGTTTTATTCTGTGATATTTAAAATTAATTCAACCAGAAAATCAGCATAATCAGTAGTATAAGCATAGCCTACAATTACTGTGTCACCAATAGCAGGAACTGGATTAAGGATAATATCAAATCCGTTTGTCCCTTCATAGGTTTCTGCGATAGCGCAATTTAAACCAGAAGTTGTAGCATTTTCAACTGAAATTAAAAGGTGCCCTCCATTTAATACAGTGGCGTTAACCATACCGTCAATAGCAGAATTATCATAATGAAGACTGACTTTAGCCGTATCGTTAGTATTGGTCACAGTTGAAAAATTTTCACCCAAACTAACACTAATCTCAAAAGCATCACTAATTTCATTCAAGTAATAATGAGCTTCTGCCATAGTATTTAAAACTGATGCCTTATTGATTGTATTATCTTGATTAAATTCATAATTACTATCACTAGATATAACCTTCCTTCCAAAACTAATAACACTTTCATAATCACTATTAACTAATTCTACAAATGTTAAGCCAGCGAAAGCATCATTTGTTAATTGTGCAGCATTGGTTTCATCCAAAAAGGCAAAGGAAATGACTTTCTGAAAATTGGATCCAGCATTCACAGCATCCATCAATCTTAACTGGCTCCAGCCCAATCCTAAATAAACTTCAGGCTGGGTTGCATCCCGTTCTGCTGCTGAATGGAAAGCTAATAGCGCATCATCATAATCACCGGTGCTGAATGCATTCCAGCCGCTTGTCATGAACCCAGAATAGGATTCAACATCTGCACTTAAAAAACTGTCATCGCTTAAATAGTCTTCACAGCTGATGAAAATAAAAAGGATTAAAATCAATATGGGTGACCAAGGCTTTAATATGTTTTGAATAGCCATTATTTCATCAACAGTATCTTTCGATGGGTTATAAAAGTCTTTGCTTTCATCTCAACAAAATAAACACCGCTTGCTAATGGGTTCCCCGCCATATTTTTACCGAACCAGATAATATTATGTATACCAGGATTGACATGAAAAGCTTTATCTGACCAAACAGTCCGACCCAAAATGTCAAATATTCTAATGGATACATTTGATTCTTCGGGGAGTGAATAGGAAATAGTTGTCACTGGGTTAAAGGGATTAGGATAATTGGGAAACAATGCAAATTCTCCCGGGAGTGTCAGTTTATCAGATTCAGGTAAATGATTGTCTCCTGCCAATACAACAAACCGCCCAAATGCAGTTGTGTTTGCTGTAATCATATCCCTATTGATGGACCCACCTATATTATGCCATTGACCATCATAATGCTGATATAGTTTACAGGTTGCCGACAAATCCTCCGAATAAATTTTAACAGTAGATGGCCGATTTAATTTTTTATTCTGCGGACCAAAGGCGATAATCTTAGATACAACTGATAAGCCTTGCGGGATATCGTGGGCCAGTCTATCGGGGAATGTCATACTGGCTAAAAATTCATTTGTATTTAATGCTCCCGGCTCTAACGCAACACTTGATTGCCCTAGCTTTAATACGGCACGAGTGGCCGTATTATAAAAAATAGTGCTGACCTGAAGCGTATCCGGTATAAATTCGTTCCCGCTGGCATCCCGACCATTAAAAATAAAAGTATAATCCGTTTCAGTATTGAGCTCAAAACTAGTATGGTAAGATGTAAAACCTGTGGTAGCGTTGTTTAGAATTTCCAAAGTTAACTCACCTGAATCCGTTTCTGTATTGTACAATACAATTGCAGTTTCATTGCCAACGGAGTCATACACTGCCCTTTGGCTGGCAACAAAAAGATCTATGTGATTTGGCGCTCCCTTATTTTGGAAACCATATAGGTCGCTGAATTCCGGTAATGAAGTAATATTTGAAATCCAAAAGTCTGATGTGGGCGGTGCTGGCGTATCATCCACTTTTGCCACCATTAACATCACAAGCTGAACACCTGTCGTTGTATCGGGCTGCCCCAAACTGTCTACACCCAATTCTTTGAAGGTAAAGTCAGAATCTGTTGTAACAGGAAGTTTCCCAAAACCAGTAGTGGTGTCAATTGTAAAGTCTACAATTTCAAAATCCGTTGTCATTTGATCTAAGAAACCGCTTTTTAATGCTAATTTTTTTACCTTGAACTGAATACCATCGTAGCCATTGAAGATCAGGGTATCGGTGGCGCTCAAATCGGGGCTTTTATACACAATATTTTTTTCAATATCAACAATATACCCCTGCATAATGATCCAATTATATGACCAGGGTGGAATATTTTTAAACATGAAGGGCGCAGGAGCATTATTTTCCTGATCCCATTTGAGTGTGCTTGCGCTTTTCCCTGATGGCGCAGCCATGAGGTTTAAGGATTCAAAAGAATAAATCCCGTTATATTCATTATTGGTGTTGGACAGATCTAAATAACAGGCCATGCCGTAATCGGCAAAATAATCGGCAAAATTCTTTGATGCTCCAATAGCAACCAAAGCAGTATCCACACTTTGGACACCTACTTTGTTTGTCTGGCAGATTTCTTTCACGACATGCCATTCAGGTTCATTCTCAAGACCGAGGGCGGTGAGTTGTTCCTGAAGGTAGGTGAAAAAGATATACACATTGTGCTGGTCTGTTCTGCCTTTTAGTTTATTGACCCCTGTTGACAGATAGGTCAGCTGATTTCCTGTTGATGTGGAAGGGTCTGTGCTTTCGCCAAAAAATACACAATTACCAAAAATCTTTTTCTGCATTAACTGGGCCACTGCTTCTAGCATCCAAGGTTGTTCATCTGGTTTGTTGTGCTGGAGACACATTTTGGTATATTCATGTGTCATGGCCTGGAGTAGAACATTGAGATCATTATTCGTTGATGTAATATCTAATGGATTAGTATCAATATAAATTATTTCGCCGCCATTTGCGAATTGGCCACCGGACACAGTGTCGTTTGGAGTACTGTATCCATGAACAAAAAGGCTGCTCTTTGTATCGTTGCGCCCCAAACCATATTCATCTTTAATATTTGTAAAGACAAAAATGACCTTACTATTCTCATCTGTATCTTTTTCTTGACCCGTAAACGAGCGTACTGTGCTGATAATTGAGACTTCAGTGCTATCATATTGGGAGATGGTAGAATCGAATATAACTGTATTTTCAAAAGCCTGCCCTATGAGGGTAAGAAGTGTATCGCTGATTTCCGTGGAAGCAACATCTATCAGGATATCACATTGAGTCCCGATATAACTGATGGCACAGAATTGTTGGGCCGTGGTAGATGGAAATGCTTCAAAACTTGTGATCCAGTAATTCCTGCCATAATCCACATCCAGCGTACCAGCTGCACTAAATGCACCATCCAATCCGGTGAATGCATTATCCCCTACCGTCATATTAAAAGTGGTTTTGTCTATATTATCCATGTCGTCCAATGCCAGAGTGCCGGACTCGGATATTGTGATAATAATATCTGTTACATAAGATGCTGTTGAATCTGCAGATGAAATAGTACTGCCGCTGAGCACGGTAGATTCATCCGCGCTCTGAAAACTCAAATCACCTGTAGAAAATTCTGATTTAATGACCGGTTCACTGAGTGTCATATTGATGGTCCCAGATTGAAAATCATATTGAGCGCTCTTAACAATTGGTCCAGTTGTATCCGCTACATATTGGATAAAAGCTACTGAATCAACTGTCATAGCGGGTGAGCCGTTATCTTTTGTGCTTGCAAAAGTATAAAAATCCAACAAAAGATAAAGCGTGTCTTTATGACTATTAGATTCAAAAGTGATTTCGTCAGATTCACTTAAGTTCACATATATGGTTTTTTTATTGCTGGATTTCCATACACGCCCGGACAAAAGGGTAAGAGTATCCCCGGATTGGTAATCATACAAAGCAATCCCATCTAGATTGCTAAAGTCGTTCTCACCTATCTCATCATCATCCGGAACATCCGCCCCATTGAAAGAGCCTATTTTTGTATCCCATGTAATTGACAGCAGATTGTCGGATGCATCATAGTAAACAAAGCCACCCATATCATCTTTATCGGGCCGGGGCGTTGCATAAGTTGATGAAGATGATCCAGCGTAAAAACTAAGGGGGACTTTGGACGCAAAGACATTCCCATTCTCGGATCGATCGTAAACGCTATAGGCTTCCAAAGAACAAAAAACAGAGTCTACGATATTTCCATCGTCATCGTATTGGATCAAATTTTCTATTTGAGCAAAAACAGCAAATGATAAATCTTTGATCTTTAAAGAATTATTACTGGCTGTAACACTTCCCGTGGTAAACGAAAAGGAGCTTGATGAGTTGTAGATCTGAATTTTGCTCCAAACGGGGGCGGGTGTAGGTGAAATATCAATCTCTGAATTTTCAGAATCCCTGAAATAAATATAAAATTCATTTTTAGCATAATCAAATGCAGCTGAATCTGCAACCAAGGGAAGGGAATCTGCGTTTACAGTGACTGAAATGGATGATGTGACTACCGGATTATAAAGCGTATCCCGAAAGGCAGCCACTGCAACATTGAGATTGAGTGCTTCCAGGTCCAATGTTGTTTCCAAGCGCTTGGCATCATTGATTGTTAATACAATATCCAGTGTGTCATTGTCTTCGGTTTGTAAAACAGATTTAATACCTTCAAGACTAACTGAATTCCCCGAATCATCCGTAAAGCCGATTTTAAATGGAATAATATTTGGCTCTGAGTCCAAAACACCATTGTTGTTTCGGTCTTCTCCCGGATCATTGCTGCCAACCTGGGGAGCCAGAGAGCCATCTCCTGAACCGCCTTCTACCGATCTGTCTTCCGCTATTTGGTCAAACTGGGCCGGTGTGCTGAAAACAAACTGCAATGTATTATGGGTGGCGGAATAAGAACAGCTTGTGATCGTTGGATCAATCCCATCTGCTACCGTTAGGGAGAGTGTTGTGGAATCACTATAAGCATTATTTGCATCGATAAAAGCACCGCTTTGAAAAGTTACTGCACAATTAGCTAAATCAAATGATTCGATCTCATCAATTTGGGTGGTGGTCTTGCCCCATAATTCCACATTTTGTGTACTGCCAAAAATGGTTTGCTCTAGCTGGTCAATAACCGTTCCATAGATAAGGGAAATCGCCAGTGAATTTGTATAATAACTAGAATCAGGCAACGTGCCGCCAGTGAGCGTGTATGAATTACTGCCATCGGTAATTGTAATCCTGCCTAAGAGAACATTTTCTGTACTGACATTTCCAGAAAAATTAACTGTTAGAACATTTGTAAAAACATCATAGGATGCACTTGATGGCGCTATGGCAGCGCAGGCATAACTCATGAATAATAAAAACCCGAATACCCTGATCTTCGATTTCATCAGAATATAATTCCTAAACTTATTTGTGAAACGGCGCCAATTAAACTGTAATCCGACAGAGCGTAATCAACACGAATTTTAGGTGAAAAGAATTTCGATAGGTCTAGTCCAAAGCCGCCCATATAGCGTCCGGAGTCATGGTTGGAATAGGCACCACATCGGACAAAAAACAAGTTCATAAATGAATATTCTAACCCCACATTCAGCCGCTCATTTGAATCATTTGGATGCACACCATCAACAGCCATTAATAAAGAATGTGTTGGGTTAGATTCCAGGAAGGTATAGGTAATCCCCACCTGAAATGACAGGGGCATGTGGAAGGGGCGGTAGGATTCTTTTTCAGCCAACAATTCGCCATTGTTATAATCGTCGAATTCAGCATCTTTGCCGTCAACCTTAAAATCTAATTCTGGTCCAAAATTACGCACAGTCATACCTAAAGTTAAGGAACGAAATCCCGTCCGATATAATGCTCCAAGGTCAACCACATAGCCGCCAGCATTTAGTCCATAAAGAGCCACAGACTGTTTTAAGTACCCTAAATTGAGTCCAATTGAAAATTGATCAGTGAATGAGCGCGCTCCTGTCAAGGAAATTAACATATCATTCCAATTGTAATTCCGACCAGTTCCATCAGAGTGATCAACCGTTGTTTCGATAATATCACCAGAATTCAAGGTCTTTAATTGAAATCCCAAGGATCCGTATTTTAATTTCGTGCCACCTGCCAATGCGGAAAATTTAATATCAGCAAACCAGTTAACTTGCGAAAACACAAGGCTGGAGCGATTCATATAAACCAAGGAAGCCGGGTTATAGAATAAAGATGAAGCATTATCGTTGATCAAGCCAGATCCACCATTACCAAGAGCCGCATACCTGGCATCAGGACTGATATTAATAAAATGGGAGCCGGAAGTACCAACTTTTGCAAAGTTCTGCTGGGCCACAACAAAATAACCTAAGCAGAGCGGTAAATATAATAAGACCAGTTTTTTAAAATTATGCTTCATCTGAAAATACTGAATTTTCCTATGTGTTTATTCCTACCGTCCTCCACAACAAAAATGTAAAGGCCACTGACAACAGACTGGTTATTTCTGGAAATCAAATTCCAATATTCAATATCGGAACCGTCGTTGTGTGCTATTTCATCTACCAAATCTCCCGATAAGGAAAAGATTGAAATTTTGCAAAGCCCGGGAAGATTCTTAAACATGATTCGGTCCTCGTATTGCGCCTCCCACTTGGCAGTTCCCAAATAAGGATTGGGGACAACCAGGACATCAGATAGAGCCGGTTGGGTGTCGCCTGACTCATAAAGATTTTTTGTAAAAACGGCGATCGGCGCATTCTCGGCAGATTTGTTGTAATTTGAAAGAGGCGAAAAGGCAGGCGCCAACCCTGCATCTGGATGACCCGAATCATAGGCTGATACACAATAAAAATAAGGTAATCCATAAACAGGCGCTGAAATTGTATCTCCCCAAGAAGTGACAAAGCCGGTGTCAGAAAATGTATTGGTGATATCCGGTATGGTTGCCAAAATCCAATTGCCGTCACTGTCTTTTTGGTTCAATGTATCGCCGTTTATATCCACCACGTAATTCCCAGCACGAGTACTATTCTTTTCGAAAGCGGCGATCAGATTCCAATCCTGCGGACCGTAGGTGGACCTATATATCTGATAGCCTTTGAAATCATTCACGCCTTGGGCATCATCAAAAAACGATTCCGCAGAATTATCCCAAACCAAATTCATCCCGCCGCTAATGGGGCTATAGGATAATAAGGGTACACTGGGTGGAATCGGCAGGGCCCAGTGGCTGCCTTGATCAAAATCGCAAGGATCTGTGGGGCTGCAATCACTACCGGAATAATAGGCAATGACTGCATTTTCCGCATTGGCTCGCAGATCCCTCAAGCCCGATCCGCAGACGATAGCAAAAACAACCTTTATAGTATCATTTTCCGGAATATCAAAGGGTCCAGTAGACAGTAAAAAACGATAATCAAATTGGGGATAGCCCAACTCCAACGGATTATTTAAGAACTTTTTCCCTTGGCTAGCGGCATGTTGGCCTTTGATATAATCTAATTTATCCTTATCGGTGCCTGGATCGCTTTCCCAGTTCCACCACTGATGGGAATAGCCACCCATGTATTTTTTTCCATTCTCAGCTGTAATCTGTTTTCCCGCATCGGTGTAAATAATTTGCCCACCAAGAAATCCTTCATTCGTTGGTGACTTTTCTCGTTCACCATAGTCATTGGTAGAAGAACCGGGATTGTCGCCATCATAAATGTAGGACATGCTGCGAGGATAAAGATAACCTATCAAGACTGTACCGTCACTAAGCACAGCATTTTCTCCGGCAACACGATCCAAATCATCCACATCTGCTTGCCATTGCAGTGTATCACCATCCGGATCCAGAATTACCGCCCATTCATCGAAGAAGCCGTCCTGTTCACTCTTGGATGGGTTATAATTCGGGTTTTGGGGCTGATCCTTCAAATAGGGAATGCCATATTCATCATAGCCCGTTAGGCCATCATTATCCAGATCCATAGGATCAACAACATCCAATTTATCAGTATTGGAATCACCACCATCCCAACCTTCATAATCCACCAAATCATCAATATGCGGCTCAGTATCATCTGAAGAAGAAACATCAATATCATACCAAAAACTCACGAAGACATCTTCCAGGTCACCATTTAGGCCTGTATTAACAATTTTATACTCAAAAACAATAAAATCATCATAGGTAGGAAGACTCCAAGTTAGCCCTTGTTGAAAAACTTTTAATCCAATGGGCGTATGGTTGCTCTCCGGTCGTTCATCAATATCATCAAATACAACATAAGAATCTTCAATGGACTTTGCCGATTCGCCATTGACCTGAGAGCCAAGTTCACCGGGAAAACCAACTGTGGGTAGCCATTCCTGATCAGGATTGTAAAAATATGTGCTAACTGCCGGTTGTCCACCTATTTCTGTGCCGATCCATAAGCCCGCATCATAAAGATAATTGTTGCCAGAGCCGCCAGGCCATTGTGCAGATGGGCGCCCTGTTGATGGCGAATTTGGATCACCATAACCACCATAGTTTGTTACAGCTATCCAATTGTTATTGGTTGTGTGATTATAAAATGCTTTTTCTGGCCTCGTTACGGTACTTTTCCCAACGCCAACGGATTTATATTCTGTTGATTTTTCTTTTCCGAATGAAACAGACATTGCTAGTATTAAACAAGCCGCTTTCAAAGGTTCTTGGTTAAAAATATTTTTATATCTCATTAAAAACTAACTGTAAATCCAACCTGCATTCTTCTTTGATCTTGATACACAGTAGGATTTAAATGTGCTCCCTGCTCGGGATTTAATTTATTTTGATCTATTTTGCCATCATGATCCAAGTCGACGTTACCCATATATTCAAAATATTTATCTTGACCATCTGCTAGGGTAACCTTGCCATCATCATTTGTATCATAAGTCTCTACAAGACCTTTAAACTGGTGGTACCATTCCACATCCGCAACTCCGCGAAATCTTTTTAAATTAAACAAATTAGTTACGTAGATATAGGCTCCAATATTAGAGCCTGCAACAGTGCGTGAATAGCTCAACCGAAAATTGGATGAAACGTACCAGGGAAACGTTTCCGTATTCTCCAGTATTAACCTGCCTTGGTTTGGCTTTGAGTAGCGGGTACCGCTACCATAGTTCATAATAAATGTGGCTAAAATTCCTTTATAGGCCACATTGGAATTCAAGTTAAAAGTGTGGGTCTGGTCCCAACTTAAATATGATTCAAATGTTGGTACAATATTCCCGGACCATTCCGTTAAATAACCTTGCCCGACGCTACTGCTTTTGCCCTTGGCAATGGAATAGGTATAGTTCAATTCACCGTAAACTATTTTTCCTGGGCGGCGGCCTAAAACAATTTCAAAACCGCGCACATTACCGTAGTCCCTATTATAATAGGTGGTGTACCAATCGGAGACTGTCCAGTATATGGGTCGCGTGTCTGTTAAACCAAATATATCCTTGTAAAAAGCTTTCGCCTCCATAAGAAGTTCCCTGGGTAGTTCTCTCCTGACGCCGACTTCATAAGCCGTGGTTAGTTCAGGATCCATATTGGGATTCCCTACAATAGGAAAACCACCGCCAAAGTTATATGTATTATTCCTGAACAAGTATGCCAGCGCTGGCCGTTGGTATTGCCGACCGTAATTGAAATAAAGCAGGGATTTATCGGTTATGGGAAAGGAGACACCCAAGCGCGGAGCGATTAGTAATTTGTTTTCCGCATCTACTGGATTTTTAATATCATCCAAGGCGTGTTTGTATGCCCCAGAATTTGCACGCCATTGCTTATACTCTTCATCTTTACCGTCTCCATCCCAATCCGCATAATCGTTGCTTGTCCAGGTAGGGTCAGACTCGTCTGCTGGAGATGCTGCATTTGGCTTAAAGTATTCCATCCGCAATCCGGAATTCACGATGATACCTTTGTACTCCATTTTATCTGTCGCGTAGAGCGATAAATTGGTGGGCATGGATTTATCATTTTCCGCATAACCGTAACGATCCGGCGGCCAATGATTCTGCATATCGTAGTTTATGAATTCCAATCCAGAGCGAATCTGGTTGGTTGGGTTAATTTGACTCACCAAATCAACTTTATAAGTGGTCATAACCTTTTTATCAAAATGCCAATGGTCACGGTTGTAGGTGTATGGATTGGCTGGAGAGACTCCGTAGAAAGTGCCGTGATGCTTAAAGCCTTCATCGGGGATATCTGCCCAAGGCATCCAAAAATATTTTTTATCAAATTCGTCAATGCCATCACCATTCCAGTCTCGCTCAGACTCATCTACATAATCATTATTATTGTGATCGTGGAACATGTCCTGTGGATCATCAAAACCGCTAATGGGTTTAGCTGGAGTATAGACATCTAAAATGCCATTGCCGTTAAGGTCTTCGTTTCTTCTATCATTGTCACCATCTACATCCCAGTCCAGTTCTTTGTCATAGGTATTGTTGCCGTTGATATCGCCGAACCATTCGCCAACGCTCCATTTATTATCACCATTAATATCTTCAAAGGGTTCCGTCGACCAATAGATATCCAAAATGCCGTCCCGATCTGTATCTTCATTAATCCGTTCTACAATATTTGATTGCAACATGGTACTGTATTGAGCAACGCGAAAGGTCATGTAAGTATTTTTGGAAAGAGTCCAGGTCAGCCCCGCGTTCCACATATGAGATTCATCCTGCCACAAAGGACGGCGTTCAAACATATTAAAATTGGTGATGGTTCCATCCTGGTCCACATCCTCCGCATCCAAAATACCGTTGCCATTCAAATCTTCACCTACATCCAATACTCCATTGCCGTTGGTATCTTCAGTATCCAATACCCCATTACCGTACCAACTATCTAATGCACCTTCTGTATCTAAAACAAAATTGTTATTGTAGTCTTCATTAACACCATCACCATCGGGATCAATAAGTAATCCAGTGGCGTCTCGATCCTGTTCGTAAGGGGAATCATCGTAGATACCATTACCATTGATATCATTATACCATTCACCTTCATCATGCTGTCCATTTTCATTCCAATCTGCAAAAGGCTCATATTCAATATAGAGATCCAGAATACCATCTCCATCAGTATCTTCGGTCTGCAAACCAGCTGTTGTCCACCAATCGGTATAAAAATTGGGCACCTCACCTTCTTGAATAATGCCATCTGATATAGGACTTATCAAATCATCAAATCCTTTAACATAGCTAGGCATAAAACCGGTTTGCAAATCCTCAGAAATCATGTGACTATAAGAATAGTTAAACCCATCATCTGTATCTGTTTTGGTGTATAGTCCCGAAAAGCTCAATTTTAATTTGTTATTTATTTTATAAGACAAACGACCGGTGTAACTGGACATTTCATTTCTTTGATTTCGAAACCGTCCGGATTTATCCTGCTGTTCCCCGATAAGCGAAAAGTGGATTTTATTCTTAAGAATTGGGCCACTTAAAGCAAATTCAACAGTATTAGATTCATAGGGTGCTTCAAAGGTGGGTTCATCGCTGAGAGGGCTGGATGAATTAATACGCACATTCCCGGAAAAAGTATTCCGCCCCTCTTTGCTGGTGATTTCAATAATACCAGATTGAGCGTCGCCGTACTCTGCGCCGAATCCACTGGTTATGACATTCGCTTCACTAATACTTAATAACGGTACATTTGTATCATTAGAATTACCTGACCATGGATCTTTTATGGGAATACCATCCAGCAGATAAATCACTTCAGATGTCCTACCGCCCCTAAAGTGCAACCCGCCAGAATTAACGGCACCGGCAGTGTAGGCAACTGCAGATTCAATATTTGTTACGGGCATATTGAGCAATTCTTCCGATGTAATGCTTCTCCTGCTAGATGTTTGGTCTGCCTGGACCAGAGGGCGTTCAGCCGTTACAATAATTTCTTCACCTTCTATCGCTTTGGATGTCAAGGAAAAATCAATGGTTGTTGTTAGGTCTCCGTTTATCAACACGTCCACAACACTCATAGATGCATACCCGATAACTTCAGCTCTAACTTGATACTTCCCTGGAGGGATATTTAGCATTAAATAATAACCATTAACATCAGCAGCCGAGCCCATGGTGGTTTCTAAAATCATAACATTGGCACCGGGGAGAGGTTCGCCTGTTTCGGTATCAACTATCCTTCCTTCTAGTTTCCCAGTGTCGATGGCGAATGCAGACTCAACGATAAAAAACAAACTTAGTGAGATTATTAAATATAAGTTATATCTGGAGTAATTTTTATTTCCCATATTTATTTTTTAATTAATCATTTAGATCGTGCTTATTAATAGAAAAAAAGTCGATCGATCCCAAAATACGTGATTCATTTTAAATGTTTCCAAGAAAAGCATTACTGTATTGATAGGCTGACACTAGGTCCCTTTAAATTAATAATTACCACTCAGAAACTAATTGCGTCAATTGAATCATGTCAAGCCAAACTATCTTTTTTTCCGGGCCCACTGTAATTCTATGATTGGTACCCAAGTTTCTGCCATGGGAATATAGGGAAGTAAACGCATATCTGAACCATAAGGATATTCACCCATGACAAATTTGTACCCAGTAAGAACCCTGAAGTTTTCTGATTTATACCAGCTAAGAAGCAATTTATGCTCCAATGAATAATTCCCGTTAAGGCCCGGCAATAATCTTAAATCAATATCCGCCAATACGCCGATCTTCTCCGAAATATTTTTTTGGACATCTAAACCGGTATGAAACCCCCAATTATTATAATACACCCCAAGGCGATGATAGACCAATGGAATATCAATCGTGGACCGTGTATCCAAGTCCCCGAAAGCAAATCCCAGGTCAAGACCGCCATTTAGTGTTAGATCCACTCCGGCCATATTTTTTGACATAAGCCATGATGCGGAAAGTCCCAGCATGGGCGGCATCTGAAAATCCGGGGCAATAATGCCCATGATTCCTGCTTTTGCAATCATATTTAAAAAGGGAGTTGGATAAACTATTTTATATTTACTGGCAGATGTAAATCCAGCAATATCACTTTGCGACTTTTTTAGGCTGAAATTTGGCATTACAAAAAACCAGAGTGGATGAACATTGTACTCTATCGATTCAGAATAGCCATATCTAAAGGGCTGAAACAACCCCATCTCCCATCTTTTTTGCGGCAATAAATAGGCAGAATGAGCATCCCATTTTTTTGTTTCTCCAAAAACAAGACTAGCGATGATGAAATAGAAAATAAATTTTTTCATTATTCACCTCCAACATTGAAAACAGCGCTCACTGGCAAATGGTCACTTAATTCCCAGGCGGCCTGATGGGTTTTGCTTGATGCGTTCTCCCAAATACCATTTGTAAATAAATAATCCAGTTTTCGGTCATATTTAATATCGTTCATCTCGTAACTGGTGCTCGGTCCATGGGTTAAGTGAATAGGAAGATTGGCATCATCAGAACCAATAGCTGCATCATAGGCTTGATATAAAGTATCCAAAATATCAGGCTCTCCCTCAAAATTCTCAAAATAGCTTCCTTCTTTATGGTACTCTTCCGCCTGGTCTGTATGGTAATCATCTCCATCACACATATCACTCAAACAAAAATCAGTGACTGAGCCTGGGGGAACAGAATTCAAATCGCCACCTGTGACAAAATAATCACCGGAAGATTGAATCTCAGCTAGGGTTTCCACGTATTTATCAATGTGCTGTTGTTTAGTATCATCCGTGGCAAAAGCTGTGGCATGAATATCCACTGCATAAAAATCTTTAGACCCTTGAGCCAGTGCGGGGATTTTTGCTTTTACAATATTTCGTCTAAGATAAAAATATTGTGTTAAATCATCCTGGTCTGTACGGAGGCGAAGCTGGATTCTCTCAGCATCGGTTAATTTATACTTTGAAAGAATGGCATTTCCCGCATCAATCCTTCCAATGCCATCACTGGGAATAAAATCTGCTTTCCACATGGATGCATAACAACCGTAATTCAGATTAGTATTATCCAGCAAATACTGAACTTGATCCATATAACCGGTTCGCTTGGAAGACACATCCACTTCCTGAAGCAGTACAATATCTGCATCCATAGCATTCAGAGAATCAGCAATAGCAGCCATGTTTTCCTCGATGGTAGCATCATCAAGGATTACATCATCCCCACAAGAATCACCAAAAAATGGAAAACGGGCTATGCCAAAGCGAATGTTCCACGTTACAACCTTGACGTTGCCACTATCATATGTTGCATTGGATTTACTGTTTGCCTCATACATAACGGCATCTGATAAATCTTCAAACTCCGTTACAAAAGGGTCACACCCCAATATTAACAACACACCTAGAATACTTAAGAGTTTTTTCAATTGATTCTCCTTTTAATCAACTAAAGTTAAAACATTTTCCGGAGGGCGACCAATGACTGCTTTTGCACCTTTTACTGCAATAGGGCGCTCCATGATTTTCGGAAATTTTTCAATGGCTTCCGCCATTGCTTCATCATCATTTAGGATTTCTCCAAAATTGTTTTCTTTATAACTGGTTTCATTTTTCCTCACAAATCCACTTGGGGCCATACCAAGTTTATTTGATAAGGATAATATTTCATTCCTGTTTAAAGGGTTTTTCAAATATTCTACTTTGGTGAATTCAACACCGTTTTGTTCCAGGAGCTGCACGGCTCCACGACTTTTCCCTCAGCGAGGGTTATGGTATAAAATGATTTTTTTCATAATCTTTTCCTGATTTTTGTACTGGACTATACACCTCAATTTACTTTCAATTCAATAACGAAAATTATTCGATTTTCTATAATACCGCCAAAAATAATTGTAAAAAATTTGTCTACAGGCAGTTTGACAAAATAAATAAAAGAAATCTTGCCCTTTTTAAAAAAATATTTCAGTCATAATTTCAAGGAAGATTAAAACAGGAACAGATGATATGTTTGATAAACGTGATATTCAAATTCTGGAAATTCTCCAGGAAAATGGTCGATCAACAGCAAGTGATATTGCCAAAGAAGTGAAATTGTCAATTCCGGCCGTAGGGGAACGGATAAAAAAATTAACAGAAAAGGGTCTCATTAAGCGATTTGCTGCCATAATAGATCATAAAGTTGCAGGACTTGACGTGACGGCATTTGTTTCTATTATTAGTGAACATTCGGACCACTATGAAGGCTTTATTAAAAGAGCAACAAAATCCCGGGCCATTCTAGAATGCCATTCTATCACTGGTAGTGGATCTCATCTTTTGAAAGTACGGGTGAAAAACTCACAAGCTTTGGAAGATTTGCTGTATAAGATCCAAAATTGGCCTGGAGTGTCAAGAACGCAAACCAACGTAATTCTCTCAACATATAAAGAAACTGAGAAGAATGATTTAAAAATAATAAAGGAATTGCATAAAATAGCTTAATATATTATATTTTCCTGTTGAATTTTTATTTCTAAATCTTTAATATTCCAGGGGGTCAAATTGCCAAGTGTAAGCGGACTCTCCGGGTGGTAAGGCACTATTGGCATAAAATATTAGCGGCATAAGCCCCATAGCCGCTTTGTAAAAATCAACCCCTGAATTCTATGTTTGGGTTGTACTCCAAGCTAATTATTTATTCACAAATGGATCATTCGAAAAACATCTATCCTCTTTTTGACTCATCTGACTTTCATGATGCTTGCGGGACCGGTTTTATTGTCACCTTGTCTGGGAAACCGGAAAAAAGAGTTTTGCCCCTCGCCCTAAAAGGATTACAAAGGCTAGATCATCGAGGAGCTATATCTGCTGATAAAGAAACCGGCGACGGTTCTGGCGTTTTAACCGATATTCCACATCCATTTTTCCGTGAAATTCTCAAGGAGGAACTGGGAATCAGAATGCCTTTCAGAAAGAAATTTGCGGTGGGAATGATTTTTACAACTTCCCGCGAAATCAAATGGCTGAAAGAAATTATAAAATCTACTGCGACTATCAATGGGTTTAATGTTGTGGCCGTGCGGGAAGTGAAAGTGAACCCCAATGCCCTGGGTAAATTTGCACGAAACACAAAACCATTGATTGTACAGTTTTTTTTGGTTGAATCCCAAAAGGGCAAACGTCCGCTGGAAACTCGATTATATCTACTCCGGAAAACAGTGGAAAAAGAAATTCTAACCCAAAAGAAAAAATCTTATATCTGTTCTTTTTCTTCTGAAACGATTGTTTATAAAGGGCTCATGACATCCACCCAGCTGGATCATTTCTATCCTGACCTTACTCATCCAAAATTTGTTGTAAAGCTTGCCCTTTTCCATGAACGATTTTCCACAAATACTCAGTCCACCTGGTCCATGGCACAACCATTTCGTATGCTGGCCCATAACGGCGAAATTAATACCATCAAGGCCAACCGCTTGTGGATGACAGCACGGGAGAGAGAAATAAAATCCCGGTTCTGGAATGATGACCTTGAAAACCTGAAACCTATTGTAAATCATTACGGAAGCGATTCAGAAAGTCTAGACCATATATTAGAATTTTTAACTCAAAGTGGGCGAGATCTTTTTAGCAGCTCCATGATGCTGATTCCAGATCCTTATGAATACGATAAGTCTATGCCCCGGGCTTTAAAAGATTTTTATATTTATCATGAAAACTTTATTGAGCCCTGGGATGGCCCGGCGGCAATTGTTTTTACAGATGGTGGCCATGTTGTAGCTAAAATGGATCGAAATGGGTTGCGACCTCTGAGATATTCTATTACAAAAGACGGGTTGGTTATTATGGCATCGGAAGCAGGTATTATTGATATTGCCGATAATAACTTAGTTGTGCACCATCATATGAAATCCGGAGAAATTTTTGCTGTTTCCCTGAAAGGAAAGGGAATTATTCGGAATAAAGAGGTTAAAAAAATAGCAGCAAAAAAGAAAGATTACTCCACCTCACTAAAAAAATATCTTACTACATTAAAAAGAAAATCTCACCGCAAAGAATTTGGAATCTTTGGTCTCCCAGAGCAAGGATTCGATCCTCGATTGCGGGTGGCCTTTGGTTGGTCAAAAGAGGATTTAACCCGATATTTGGTTTCCATGGCAACCAGTGGACGAGAACCGATTGGCTCCATGGGAGATGATACTCCTGCCGCTGTCATGTCCTTACAAGATCGACGATTTTATGATCATTTTAAACAATCTTTTGCACAAGTGACCAATCCGCCCATCGATTCAATTCGCGAACGGGGCGTCATGGCATTGTTCAAATATTTAGGATCAGAAAATAATCTTCTGGATGAAAATCCAACTTTCGGCGGTGTCATTCGAATCGAAAGTCCTGTTTTGTCTCCCCAGGAAGTATTAGAACTTCATGATCGACAAAACCAGGCCCCCTATAAACGCATCTATTGTCATTGTGCACTTGACCAGGATTTGAATAGCCGCCTATCTCGTATTAAGTCTCAATCCAGGGAAGCAGTAAAAAAGGGGGCAAAAATAATTTTTCTCACGAATGAAAATCTGAAACAAGGCTGTTTACCCATCCCCATGCCCCTGGTTGTTTCTGCAGTTCATCATGCGCTGGTGAAAAACAAATTAAGAAGCGCCGTTTCCCTCATTTGTTTATCCGGTGATGTGGTGGAAGATCATCACGTAGCTGTTCTTATTGGACTTGGCGCCAGTGCTGTATATCCATTTATGGCTTACGAATTGATTCGGGAGCATTTTCATGATGATAAAGATTGGCCTAACAAGATGGCCAACTATCGGTACGCTCTTGAGAAAGGAATCTTGAAAATTATGTCTAAAATGGGCATTTCTACGATCAGTAGTTATCATGGAGGTATGCTCTTCCATACATTGGGTTTGGATAAAGATTTGATTCGAAAATATTTTCCATCCTTTCGAAGTGAGTTGGGAGGTATCGGATTAAATCATATCAAACAAAATTTGATGCAGCAGCATTCTGCAGCATTTCTGGAATCATCGCCTAGCTTTAGTGAAAAAGGCTATTTCAGATTTCGAAAAAATGGTGAAAGTCATGGGTATTCACCTCTAGAATTCAAAACGATACAAGCTGCGGCGAGCCAAAAGGAGCGGGGAAATATTAAAGCAGAAGTGCCTGTTTATTTACGAGATCTCTTTCAAGTTAAGGGGAAGCTAGAACCCATTGATGTTAAGCAAACTGAATCTTTGAAAAAGATCCTTAAGCGGTTTGGTTCCGGAGCCATATCCTTTGGCGCTATTTCTGAAAACGTTCATCGCGAACTGGCACGGGGAATGGCCTTAGTAGGAGCACGGAGCAATACAGGTGAAGGCGGGGAAATGGATGACCGCTACAGTAGAAGCAACCCGGATAAAGATGTGAATTCCTACATAAAACAGGTGGCCAGTGGCAGATTTGGTGTTTCCGTTGATTATCTTGCCGCATCGAGGGAAATCCAGATCAAAATGGCTCAAGGGGCAAAACCTGGCGAAGGAGGACAATTGCCGGGACATAAGGTGACAGCGCAGATTGCCCATGCACGATCCTCCACCTTGGGGGTGCCCCTTATATCACCACCTCCTCATCATGATATTTATAGCATTGAGGATATTAAACAATTGATTCATGATTTAAAGGAGGTGAATCCCCGGGCATTAATTTCTGTTAAACTGGTAGCACAACCCGGAGTTGGCACCGTGGCTTGCGGCGTGGTAAAAGCAGGTGCTGATATTATCCTTATTTCAGGCGGTGACGGCGGTACGGGCGCCAGTCCTTTGGGTTCACTAAAACATACAGGCTTTCCCTGGGAGTTGGGATTGGCCGAAACACACCAGGCTCTGGTTGCTAATCAATTGCGTGAGCGGGTCACCCTTAGAGTTGATGGCGGACTCAAAAAAGCTCGGGATATTATTATCGCAGCAATTTTAGGTGCTGAGGAATATGATTTTGGCACAGCAGCCCTGATTGCCTTAGGGTGTATCATGGCCCGACAATGTCACCTAAATACCTGCCCCGCTGGTATCGCCACCCAGGATGTAAAATACATGAAAAAGTTCAAAGGGAATGCGGGTAACATTAAACTTTATTTTGAAAATATTGCCGAAGATGTGAGATTTGAATTAGCCAAGTTGGGATTTAATACCGTTCAATCTCTTGTGGGGAGAAGTGATCTTTTGTCCATTCATAAAGATTTTAAATCCTATGTTAAAAAAAGAGGTTTGAATTTTTCAGTAATTTTTAATCCAGACTCAAAAAAAGGATTACCTATCCCTTCCACAAATAAGGTTCGGTTTCAGGGGCGGCTACAAGATCAAAGTTTGGATGAAGAGATTATCACTGAGGTGCGAAATGCAATTATGGCTCATGGGCATGCTGTTGTTTCAAAACTTGTGAATAATACACAACGATCCATTGGGACACGTCTTTCCGGTGAAATTGCTTTTTTGTATGGAAAAGGAAATTTCCAAGGGAGTATACAAGTTCAGATGTCTGGGACCGCAGGTCAAAGCTTTGGGGCTTATCTTTCAGAAGGTGTGGAGCTGCGGCTCATGGGAACAGCCAATGACTATGTTGGAAAAGGACAATCTGGCGGATTAATCACTATTCGCATGCCTCGGTTGATTCGCCGCAAGAAAAAAGAACACACGATGATTGGAAATGTTGCCTTGTATGGTGCAACCGGCGGAACACTGTTTGTTGCAGGACGTGGCGGGGAACGGTTCGCTGTCCGGAATAGCGGTGCATCTGCCGTAATTGAAGGAATCGGGAACCACGGTTGTGAATATATGACTCGGGGGACTGTGGTTGTTCTTGGAGAAATCGGGCATAATTTCGGGGCCGGAATGACCGGTGGATCGGCATTTATTTATACAAAAAAACTATCCATTAAATCTCGATTAAATACTGAATTTGTGAAAGAATCAAATTTAACATCCAGCGATGAAAATCTATTAAAGCGGTTATTAAATACACATATTTTTCACACGGGTTCTACCATTGCATCTCAAATCATTTCCGATTGGAAAAAAGAAAAATATCATTTCAAATGTATTGTTTCTCTAGCGCAGGATATTGTGGATTTTAAAAATATTTATGACTTACATGTTGCGGATAGACTGGGTGTTGTATTGAATGAATGAGTGAGTGAGTGATTTTTTATTTTTAATGTGAAATATATTTATGTCATATATGTGTTTATCCTTAATTTATTAATATTATTAAACAATTTGCTTTATAATTTATGCTTGACACTAATTATGTGAACGCTTAATATTGTGGGCGATTTTCATTATAATACATAAATTATATTGTATTTCCACTAATAATATTAAAATAATAAGGAGTTACGACATGTTTAGAAAATTAATACTATATTTTCTTTTTGTGATAACAGGAATCACATCTCTTTTTGCGCAAGAGCCGGAAGATGGATCAACTTGGGGTGTCTCATGTGATATCTATAACAGGTATATCTGGAGAGGCACAGATTTTGGCACCAGCCCATCCATCCAACCGGGATTAACCTATACAACGGGTAATCTGACTTTAGGGGCCTGGAGCGCCTGGCAGTTCAGTGGACAAGGCAGTGAGAATGATTTATATGCTAGTTATTCCATTAGTGATTATTCCATCACAATAACTGACTATTATTTCCCCGGTGCTTCACCAGGTGGCAACTTTAACGAAACTGCTTCTGATACAGGCGCACATAACATTGAATTATCTTTAGGTGGGTCTTTTAGTGGCATTGGCCTGACAGCTGCAACGTTCGTTGTTGAGCCTGGATTTTATGGCGCATTCGACACTGATAAGGCACCAATGTCAAAATATGTCAATATTTCTTATGGGCCCTTCATGCTTGGATTTGGAGATGGTGGGTATACAAGTGACGGAAAGTTTGCACCGATTGAAGTTGGAGTTTCAGCAAGTAATGAAAAGTATAGCTGTTCTTGGATTTTAAATCCTGATAGTGGGCTGGCGTTTCTAGTTGTTGGTAAAAGTTTCTAAAATAAGTAAAGGGCATAAAAATGAAAAAAATTAGATTATTAATTGGCTTGTATTTCATGAGTTTTTCTGTATTACTAGCTAATGGAGAGCCAACAGCTGCGGATGCTATATTTACTGTAAATAATACATGGATGCTGGTTGCAACATTTTTAGTATTTATAATGCATTTAGGATTTGCAAGCTTAGAGGCGGGGCTTACTCAGTCAAAAAATACGGTAAACATTCTTTTTAAAAATGTTTCTATCATTGCGATTGGTATTTTGACTTACGCTGTTTGTGGATTTAACCTAATGTATCCAGGAGAATTCAATGGTTACTTTGGTTTTGCCGGTTTTGGTATAACTAATCCTATTGGCTCAGCAGGACTGATTGATTATGCTGGTGGAGCTTATACTTATTTTACAGATTTTATTTTTCAAGCTATGTTTGCAGCAACTGCTGCGACTATTGTATCTGGAGCAGTAGCAGAGAGGATAAAATTATCATCATTCCTGATATTTTCAACCGTATATGTAGCAATAATATATCCAATTGCAGGCTCTTGGAAGTGGGGTGCAGGTTGGCTGGATCAAATGGGTTTTTATGATTTTGCTGGATCCACTCTGGTACACGGTGTCGGAGGATGGGCTGCGCTTGTAGGTGCAATTTTAGTAGGATCTAGGCTTGGGAAATATGGGCAAAACGGACAAATTAAACCAATCCTAGGCCACAATATGCCGCTTGCAACTATTGGCGTTTTTCTTCTATGGTTTGGCTGGTACGGATTTAATGGTGGGTCAGTTCTTTCTGCAGACCCTGGTGGTGTATCTCTAGTATTCGTTACGACTACATTGGCAGCCGCAGCGGGTGTAATTGGAGCTATGATCACATCTTGGTATGTTAGTAAAAAACCAGATTTATCCATGATATTAAATGGTTCATTAGCAGGGTTGGTTGGTATCACCGCAGGTGCAGACGTTATCAGTCCAATGAATTCTGTATTAGTTGGTTTTATTGCAGGAATTATTGTGGTTTTGTCTGTAATTCAATTAGATAAATTAAAAATTGATGACCCGGTCGGTGCTATATCGGTCCATCTCGTATGCGGTATCTGGGGGACGCTTGCTGTAGGTCTTTTTAGTGCTGCCCATAGTCTGTATGTTCAGGCTTTAGGTGTTGTGGCATATGGAATTTTTTGTCTTATTGGTTCAGTCCTGATCTTTACGATATTGAAATATTCCATTGGATTAAGGGTATCAGAAGACGAAGAAATCATAGGACTCGATATTGGTGAACATGATATGGAGTCATATGCCGGATTTCAAATTTTCACTGTTGAATAGGAGGATTAATCAATGAAACTAATTATTGCAATAATTCAGCCGGAAGAATTACCGGCCATTAAAGAAGAACTTCTAAAAAGAAATATTTACAAGTTTACCGTTACCAATGCAAGAGGACAAGGTAAAGAAATACCGGTAAAAGAGGTCTATCGAGGTATATCTCATGAAATCACTTTGTTGAAAAAAGTCAGACTCGAAATTGCAGTAAATGATGAATTTGTGGATGCTGTAGTTGAAGCTGTTACTATTGTAGCAAAAAAAGATGGAGATAAAGGTCGGGGTAAAATTTTTATTTTACCCATCGATGATTGTATTCGCTTAAGAACTGGAGAAAAAGGTTCCGAAGCAATTGGGTAGCTTAGTATATTATGCTTTGAATTTCTTTGGAAATATTGTGAATTCCTTAATAATAAAAAGAAATTTTACCGTACTTCATTAAATGTTAACAACTTAAGTGAGATAGAAATGAGTAAACTCAGAGCAGAATACATATGGATGGACGGGCACCAGCCCACCCAAAAACTTCGATCCAAAACAAAGGTTTTTGATGGACCCGTAACCAGCCTTGATGATATCCCAGACTGGGGATTTGACGGATCCAGTACTATGCAAGCTGTTGGGACAGATAGTGATTGCATGTTAAAACCTGTTTGTTTTATTCCGGACCCAATTCGGGGAGGGGACAATATTCTGGTCATGTGTGAAGTGATGAATGCAGACGGAACTGTCCACGCATCCAATACGCGTGCGCATTTAAGGGAATTAGAAGAAAAACATGCTGCTCAGGAAGCCTGGTTTGGTATTGAACAGGAGTACACGCTTTTTCAAGGTAGATCTCCTTTGGGGTGGCCGGAAGGTGGTTATCCTGCTCCTCAAGGCCCTTTTTATTGTGGTGTTGGCGCTGATGAGGTTTTTGGCCGGGATATTGTCGAAGAACACATGGAACTTTGTATCGAAGCGGGACTGGAAATATCTGGAATAAACGCAGAAGTGATGCCGGGACAGTGGGAATACCAAATTGGTCCGCTAGGACCCTTAGCATCCGGTGACCAAATGTGGCTCTCCCGATGGCTTCTTTATCGTATCTCTGAAGATTATGGTGTCAGTGCAACGCTTCACCCAAAACCCGTTAAGGGTGATTGGAATGGTGCCGGGGCGCATACAAACTTTAGTACAAAATCCATGCGTGAAACCGGTGGAATGAAAGTAATTGAAGACGCTTGTGAAAAACTGAGTCAAAATCATCACGAACATATTGCAGTTTATGGTGCACATAATGAAGAACGTCTAACGGGGCTCCACGAAACCTGTAGTATTAATGAATTCCGGTATGGCGTAAGTGACCGGGGTGCATCCATTCGGATTCCCATGCAAACAGCCAATGATGGACATGGATACCTTGAAGATCGACGGCCATCAGCGAATATGGATCCCTATAAAGTGTGTGCCATTCTCCTAGAAACGACTTGCGACTAGATTTTATTTATAGCTAACCTAAGACAGAAACGCTTCGATCCTTGGACCTCCTAAGGGTCGGGGCGTTTTTTGCCTTTCAATCAGGATGATTGAAGGTTTTTGGTGAACGAGATCTTTGATTTTGGCTTGTCCAATAAATTAAAATAAAGTCGTCTGGTCGCCCCCAACATCAATATCTATGTTTTCGCCATCCCGTTGGGCTACCACTGCCAAATGAGCCTGCCGGATTGGTTCTGGTCGTCGATAATGGGTTACACATTCCAATGTAAACTCCATGGTGGTGAGCAAATCAGCTTTATGTCCTACTGAAACAAAAACAGGATTAACACCATCTTTCGTTCTTAAAGCGAGACCCACCTCTTTATCGTTGTGGATCAGGGGCGCATGGTGCCCCTTTTCGGAGTCAATATTATCGTGCAACCCCACCAAAATACGATCCGAAATACCAATCGATGGGACATCAAATAAAACACCAAGATGGCTGGCTAAACCAAACTGCCGTGGATGAGCCAAACCGTGAGAATGGAATAAAACAACATCTGGATTATGTTGAACGCGCTTCATGAGTTTCATAATAGGGGGCGCCTCCCTGAAGGCCAAAATTCCCCGAACATAGGGGAATGTTATTTCTTCTGATAAACCATGACGCTCAACCAATTCCATATCGGGAAAACGCAAAACAACGAGCGCAGCATGGATCGTATTGGTGTTTGGATCATGTGAAACATTTGTCCCGGCCACTAGATGAATTTCATCTGGTAAAGGCTGAATGGTAATCTTATCCCGCAGATTCATTTGGATGGCAGATGCCTCACCGGGGGATACATTCCAAGAATGGATACGTACAGGCTTCATTTTATTAAATCTAACGCTGCTACATGAAATAATGAAATATCGGATTGCAAATTTTAAAATCCATTTTTTCATTTAATCCATCATGAGGAATCACCTAAATTTTTCTGTGATGAAATTGATACATCAATCCATTCCGCTGCTTTTTATGGCGGGTATGCTTTTTGCAGGCATCGAAAAAAATCTTCAAACTCAATTCATTCTGGCCGAACCCGGAGATACAATCACCATTCCAGAAGGCCTGCACCCCATTCGCGGAACATTATCCATAGAGGGGAAAATTGACCTTGTTATTCGCGGGAAAAGTATGGATCAATCTATTCTTTCCTTTTCAAATCAGGACGAGGGTGCCCAGGGTATTAGTATTACCAACTCAACAAATATCACGTTGGAAGGATTCACTATTCAAGACACAAAGGGCGATGCCATTAAAATTCAATATACAGATGGAATTGTTTTCAGGCGTGTTAAAGCTGAATGGACAGGAGGCCCTAAGGAGACCAATGGTGCTTACGGACTCTATCCTGTGCAATGCCAGAATGTATTGATTGAAAACTCTGTTTCCATCGGCGCATCTGACGCAGGAATTTATGTGGGGCAATCCAATGATATTGTGGTGCGCTACAATACTGCTTACGATAATGTAGCGGGAATCGAGATTGAAAATTCCAATAACGCCGAAGTGTATGAAAATCATTCTTACCACAACACAGGCGGAATTCTTATTTTTGATTTACCAGATCTTGTACAAAAAAAAGGTGGAAATATTCGAGTCTTTAACAATCTGGTTGTGTCAAATAATTTGTTCAATTTTGCACCGCCTGGCAATATTGTGGGAAAAGTTATTCCGGGAACAGGTGTTCTCATTTTGGCCTGCAGCAATGTGCACGTGTACCAAAATACTATTCTGAATAATAAAAGTGTCGGGACGGGAGTGGTTAGCTATTTTATGACCGAAGAAACCATTAAGGATAGTCTCTATAATCCATATACTGCGGACGTCCATATTTACAATAATACTTTTGACCGTTCGCCGGGCTTGCCTGAGCTGGGTTATGATATTGGTAAATTATTAGCAGTGAAGTATGGTCGCAATACGCCAGATATTATTTATGACGGTATGCAGGATCCGGAAAACTCCGCTGGGTTGTGTGTCCAGAATAATGATGACGCTCGCTTCACCAATTTGGACATTGAACATAATTTTGAAACATGGTATTCGCCTTTCATTTCAAATTTTTCCGAGGATATGTCGCCACATAATTGCGGTCGCGAACATCCTTTGACTTCATCAGCTAAATAATGTCAAGATTGTTGAGTAAGGCCATCTGCTTAGCTTTACTCCCGCT
>Ga0187833_10000783_pt1 | contig 37139 bp, 31 predicted proteins | sample ETNtaG_37_FD_167968 | JGI IMG/M metagenome (GOLD analysis project Ga0187833, IMG submission 167968) | Marine microbial and viral communities from oxygen minimum zone, Eastern Pacific Ocean - ETNP2014_SV_400_PacBio MetaG (Illumina Assembly) | ecosystem: Environmental > Aquatic > Marine > Hypoxic...
CAGTTAATTTTAGCTTATCCAAAATAGTATTCATTTCCTTGACGTTTAAATTTGAAATCATTTCTTTCTTTACTTCATCAGGATTGTTTTGCCCCTCTATCACCAACAATTCTCTGAAATCCACCGCGCTGATGTCATACTTTTTAATCAACCATACGAGCTTGTCAAGATTTCTTAAATTCGATTTTATTAATAAAGTATTGATTCTAATCTTGGGAAATTTTGTCCCATTTTTTTTTTTGTATTCGACAAGATAATCAAGGTTTTTTAGAATATTGTTAAAATCCGAACGAAACATAATTCTGTTATAGTCATCAGTTTCATAGCCATTTAGAGAAATTATAATTTCATTAATGCTATTGTCCACTAAATATTCACTTATCTCTTTTTTTAACAGAAGTGCATTGGTAGGAAATGATATGAAAGGGATTCCTCTGGACTTTGCACATGTTAAATAGTTCGTGAAGTTTGGCGTCAACAGCGGCTCGAAATTGCAAGCCACATACAAGAATCGAACCGACTTTCCAAATAAATCCAAAATGCGCGTAAAATCTTCAACAGGCAGAAAATGCATCGATTTTCCTTTATTCAAATGCGTGTAACACATAATACAAAAAATATTGCATAAATCATTCGTATCGATGCGTAATATATCTTTTCTAATTTTCGAAAGTTCCAAAAATTTTAATAAAAGTACACGAGCATTGTTATTTCCGATCGAATCATAGATTTTTTTGTATTTTTTAAGATCCATTTTCATTAAACACAAAAACCATATACTCACGCTTCTCGCTATTTTTGGGCGGAAACAGTATATTTAATATAGTTTACACCAAGCATCTTTTTGATGTGATTTAGTGATGCGGAATTTGAGTAAACAATTAATGCCTGTATAGCATTTTGGGTTAAATGATATTGTGTATGCGAGGTGGGATTGGGCAATAGAACTTATTTACTTTATATTCTTCAAATGTATTCAGCCGTAAATACTGTAGTTTATCATAGCTGTACGAACCGCCTCAAAATAACTAGAATATATGTTTTTTGTCCTCTGAATATAGAATCCCTTTAATAACACACGAGGATGCAGGAATAGTACTTTTGCGAGAAAGACGTAAAACCCGGGATATCTAAATAAATTAAGATTAGGATTTATTTGGCTTATGGATTGGAACCTCATTCTATAGTCAGCTAACATTTTCTGATGCCTGGAACCTCGAAAACTTCGATATTCCGTATGAGAAAATGAAATCGAATCCAGCATTTTATCGTCTTCTTTCTCATAAAATTTGGTACCAGGCATAGGCATATAATACATTACTGCTACAAATGTAGAATTGACCTCTTTCAATAGCTCTTCAGTTCTCTTTAGGTCTTCCTCATTTTCCCCTGGAAATCCAACAACCAAGTAGGAATAGGATTCTATTCCTGCATCATTGATTTTTTGAATAGCTTCTTTAATCTGCCGGACCTTTACTCCTTTGCCAATACTCTCTAATACCCGTGGAGAACCTGATTCAACCCCAAGAGCCAGTTGAATAAATCCTGCCTTTTTCATGAGCCTGAGGGTTTCTTTGTTTCCAACCTGATCCACTCTGGTTTGGGCCAACAGTTTTAACTTGATATTTTCTCTTAAAAGGACTTCGCAGAATTGTGCTACACGTTCTTCTTTAAAATAAAAAAGATCATCAAGCAGAACTAGTCCTTTAATATTATATTCTTTAATTTGCCATTTTATTTCTTTAATAATATTATCAATAGACCTCTCTCTATAAACATTTCTAACCGTCTCTGCACAGAACTTGCATTTATATGGACATCCCCTGTTAGCCATCATAAAACCGGTTTTTATAAAGTGACCTGGAATGCCTCCGAGCCTGATGTTTGTATATTGTTTGAAATCGATCATCTCAAAAGCTGGGAATAAAAGATTATCAAGACTTGTCGGCATACGTGGTTCGGTTTTTACAATTTTATTATCATCTTTATACGCAATGCCATTTATGTATTGCAGCTGTGTATTAGAGGCATAGGCGTTAAAAAGCTCCACAACTGTTTCTTCACCTTCACCGATTACTATAGCATCAGCACCAAAATTAAAATATTTTTCTGGAACAAATGAGGGATCTTTTCCACCGCAAACAATTATTTTATCATTCGCAATATTTCTGATTTTTGTAATAATATCGCCTGCGACTTTTCTATTCCAACTTATCACACCGAGCCCGATAAAATCAGGATTGAATGTCATAAATTCTTTCCATAAAATAATATTTTTCAGGGCATTATATTTTTCATCTATAAACTCATATATCTTCACATTATACTTTGCTTCTCTTAAATAGCTGGCTACATATAGAAGTCCAAGAGGAGGTCGCCATCCCTTCCTTGGATTTATCAATGCAACTTTTCTTCTCATATCATTCTTCCCATTAATACATTCTTTATGATACTTTATCTACTTTACGGCAGGGATTAAGAGTCAGATTTAAGAGTATCCACATGATAACGATGATATAAAACGCGAGGTGTATTTTATGATTGAATTCGATCGTGTAAATTCTGTTATCATGTTTGCTTCTCTTCTCATCTCTCTAAAATTTCTGTTTCTGAAACTGTATGGCATCTTTGAGCACTGAGATGAGTGACATTTTATGCGTCTTTTTTGATATATATCTTATATATAATGCCTCAATTATTATCAGGGGATGAATTATTAGGAATCCTGTTATGAAAAGGATAAAAGCTGGATACTTAAATAAATTCATATTACGGTTTATAACTGATAATCTTTCAAAGTCATTCCCAATCTTTTTAAGTTCTTCAAGTGGGATAGTTGTCGAAAACTCAGGATCGTCTGTTAGATAGCTAAAACCTTGAAAGTTAACACCACCCAATAAGTATTTTGCCTGGTCGGTTTCAAAATCATGGGATGGAGTACCCGGCATTGGCACATAATAGCTGACCGGTACATGTGTGGGTTTGATCCTTTTAAGCAATTGCTTCGTGAGCTCTCTGTCATTATCAGTTTCATCCGGATGCCCGACAATGATAAAGGCGAATGTATTAATACCGATTTCGTTATAAATTTTAAAAGCATTTTCTATCTTTTCAACACTAGTTTCTTTATTCATGGCATCTAACAATTTTTGTGAGCCGGATTCCACACCGACTGCAAGCAATAAGAATCCGGCCTTTTTCATTAATTCGACGGTTTCTCTCGTAACCCTGTCCACTCTTACGTGGCAGAAAAACTTTGCTTTAATACCTCGTTTTACAATCTTTTTACAAAATTCGGCTGTACGCTCTTCTCTGAAATAAAAAAGATCATCAAGTATAGCGAACCCATCAACACCGTATTTTTCAATTTGTGATTCCATTTCATCAATTAGATCGTCAATACTTCGTTCTCTATAATATTCTCTTGACTGAGTAGTACAAAATTTACACCTGTAAGGACATCCACGACTTCCGAAGATAAAACCTGTTCTCAAATAATGCCCGGGAATCCCTTGAAATCTATAATTAACATATTTCGCATAATCTATAAGCTCAAAGGCTGGACGCAGAAGGTAATCCAAGGGCAAGACAGATCGATTGCCGGTTCTGCATATTGCACCATTTTTCAAGTAGGCTATTCCCGTCACCTCATCTATGGATTCATTAAAGTTTAGGGCATCTAGCAACTCAACAATGGTGACTTCGGCTTCTCCAATCGCACAGTAGTCCGCATTATGGGACAGCAAATCCTCTGGATTCGATGTGGCATGTTTTCCACCGCATATGATTACGATGTCGGGAATCTTGTTTTTTATTTGAGCAATCAGCCCTTGAACGATCTTTGCGGTTGAACTAATGACATTGCAACCGATGAAATCAGGATTAAATTCAAACAACTTCCTCCAGATGTGTCTGTTATATTGTGTATTAGGAGGATAAAGCTCGTCAAGAAACTCGAATATCCTTACTTCAAAATAATTATCAAGTAAATATGCGCCTATATATAAAAGACCAAACGAAGGTCTCCCCCCTTTTCTTGGCAGTATCAAGGCCATTTTATTTCTTGTCCTCATTCCCGCTCTGGCACGACATTTATCGAGTATCGCGTTGCTTTCCTTAAGAATATTTCTATTCTTTTCACTTAACGCGGGATAAGCATTCTTTTCATGAAAAGAATCGACGGGTTTATCGGCCGGACAATGCAGGACCATCATCAAACCTCGAAATATTCCTTTACCTTTTGTGCCATATATAACATATCTTTTTTCTTTAGATAGGGATGGGTAGGAAGAAAAATCAACCGGTTGTGAAGCATTTTTGAGTTGGGGAATTCACCTTTCACGTAGGGTTTAAACCGTTCGAGTGAAGTCGTATCCACTGCAGTTTCATCCTGAGCGTCAATTCTGTTCTTAATCAGAAAATCCTGCAATTCCTTTTTCCTTTCCGTCCATATAGCATAATGTACGGCAACATGTTCACGATCTGATAAACTGGCGGGAGGCATTAAACCTTGTATTCCTGACAACTCTTGATTCAATACACTTGCATTTTCCATTCTTCTCTTGTTGGTGTGATCGATTCTCTCAAGCTGTTTAAACCCCAATTTGGCTTGTAGATTATTAAAATCTATCATAAAATTCTCAGGAACCGAATCGTAAGACGGCATTTTTACACGAAACAATGATGCATACTTCTCATTGCTTTTAATGTGATATTGATATACCAGTTGATACAATGAAAACCTGTACAGTAAAGGAATATTGGCATACCTCAAAATTATTCCTTTAATCGTCTGAAATCGGAGATCTTTGGCTTTAATTCTGTTAAAATCCTTTTTTATTTTACGCAGGTTTTCTATTGTTTCTTCATCATCAGAGGTAACCATTCCACCGCCAAAACCATAGAAGCTTTTACCATAACCAAAACTGAATGCTCCTAAGTCAAATGAGCCTATTCTTTTATTCTTATATGTTGCACCGCAGGATCGGGCACAGTCTTCAATTACACGCAAATTATGTTTTCTGGCTATATCCATAACAGGGTCCATATCAGCGGGCAAGCCGTTTATATGAGTAAGAAAAATCGCCTTTGTTTTTCGCGTAATTGCCGCTTCAATTTTATCAGGATCAATGGTAGCCGTATCAAACTGAACATCAACAAAAACCGGAGATAAGCCAGCCATCAACACCATGGCCGCATCGACCCAGAATGTAAATGCAGGCAGGATGACCTCATCGCCTTTGTTGAAGTTCAGGGCTTTTAATGTAAAATACATTCCTGAACGGCACATGGGAAACGAAACCGCATCTTTGGTTCCTATATACCTCGCGAAAGACTTTTCAAATTCAGGTACCCGGTCATTATTAGAAGACTTTTTTATATTAACCTGTTGAAACATAACGGATAAAACTTCACTGTTTTTCAAATCAACCGAAGCTCTTGATATTGCCTTTAACATAATCTCAATTTCCTTTGTTCATTGGTTAATCCGAGTAATAAGATTTCACACGAGTTGGTTAATACGCCAATTATCGCATTGCGAACATATCAGGACACTGTTGTGATGCTTTCTAAAATGTTTCAATTTATCATTATGCCAGACATCCCGCAGGTCACTCTCCAGGATATTACCGAACTTGTAATCAGGCAGAACACAACAGGGCATCACATCACCATCTCGGCTTATATATGGATAATTGAGCAATCGTGTGCAGAAAGAATCAAGCCGTAAAAAATATTTAAAATAACGATAGGATAATCCCTTCAAGCCTTCAAAAAACTGATCCTGGAGGCAGTCTACCCTGATTCCGTATTTTTTTTTAAGAATGCGAAGTTGCGTAAAAATCCGTTTCTCCTCCTTTCGGTCAGGGCGATCCATCACGACATCGGTATCAAAATATTTATGCATACGAAGAACATTGACCCGGTGAACGCCTAATGTAGCCCCCCACGTAATGATATCATACAGGTCTGCCTCCCTGTTCCTGAACATAATGGGCTGCAGAACGATTCTGGGAATATCTGTTGACAATTCTTTCTTGAGTTCGACTAATCTTTCGATATGGTTCACCACCCTGTGAGCATTATGAGCTCCTTCGGGAAAATTATTAATGGCATCTATGGATATCGAAATGGTATCCAGGCCGGATAAAATTAGCTCTTTGATCTTTTTATCGCTGTTTAGCAACAGCCCGTTGGTGGTGGTCTTTACAATGAACTGTTTTGACTTGCAGTAGGCTATTGCATCCATTATTCTCGGATGCATGAGCGGTTCACCTAAACCCACAAGACTTATCTCTTCGACCCCATCAAGCCGATCAACGATCCGCGTAAAGGTGTCATAATCAGCATGTTCCATTTTTGTGCCGACATGATGAATTGGGCACATTTTACAGTTCATATTGCAGTCATCGGTAATAGCATACTGAACCGATGAAGGTACGTTCACGGGAACATGCAGGATATTCTTCAGAGTCGTCAGAAAAAAAGATACCTTTTTAAGACTTTGGCTGTAGTTTCTCACGGGTTCCAAACTTCAACCTGGCTTAATTTAGCGAAATCACACTTTGAGCACCACGGATATTTCCGGTAATTTCTTCTGAAATTATTAAACTTCTTACTTGTCCAAATATCCTGAAGACTTTCCTCGCACAAATTTCCGACCCTGGTATCTACGATAGCACAGCAGGGATTAACGTATCCGTCGACATTTACATAAATAAAATCATACAGCCGAATACAATGGCGATCCATCCCCAAGGAATATTTAAAATATTTGTAAAGATACCCCTTTATCCCAGTATAGATCTGATCCTGTAGACAGTCTATTCTGATTTTATGCTTTCTCCTCAATCTTTCAAATTCTTTAAATATTTTTTTCTCTTCACAGATATCTGGCCTTTTAACGTCGTTCAGTGTATTTAATTCAAATCGTGCCACATTGATTCTGTCTACCCCGTTTGCAGCACCCCATTTGATAACGTCGAAAAGGTCCTGCTCTCTGTTTTTCAACATAAGGGTCTGGATCGTAATAGATGGCTCTGCAGAATTAAGCGTTCTCTTTGACTCTACTAACCGTTGTATATTTTTTAGGGTTGCCGAATTGGAATGGGTTACTCCGTTACCTTTATGAATACTTTCCAATGAAAACGATATCGAATCCAAGCCGGATGAGATTAATTCTTTAATTCTGTTACCGGTATTTAAAAGCAATCCATTCGATGTGGTTTGAACATCAAATGCTTTTTTTTTGCAGTACTGAACCGCTTCAAAGAACAGCGGATGCATCAACGGCTCTCCATATCCCGTAAGCGCTAAAGTGGAAATTCCCTCAAGCTTATCAACAACCGTACGGAAAATATCAAAATCCATATGTTTAATGTTCAACTTTAAAAAGTGTCTGAAACACATTTTACAATTTAGATCGCAAATATTGGTTATGGCAATTTGTGCATAATCCGGCATATCTGCCGTAGTGTTAAGCATTGTGCCCAGAACTCTGGGCAAAAATAAATTCTTTTGCATGAATACCGGGTTACCTGTTTGTTGTATAGTTGTTAAACTTCAACCAGAGATGATCTTTAAGAATTGAAAAATTTCTTGTTTTGCAAAGATACTTTGTCATAGATTTAGCACCATTGACTGACAGATAATTTTTTACCATCCCCTTCAAACAGAAATTCCGTAAGTACTTTTCTTCTATATCTTTCCTATAAAAATCACGGTAACCGTTCTCTCTATTCAATTTAATATCAGGATGTCTTCTAGGCTGCTCAAAAAGAGGACTCCCCGGAAATACTTCAAGGATACCCCACCCGGAAAAGCTGGGTGCAATTTCTTTCTGCAGCTTGAGCGTTAACTTCATCTCTTCAACCGTTTCATCTGGATTGCCGACTAAAAAATAGCCAAGTGTGGCAATATTCAGTTCGTTACACCATTTAAAGGCATTACGAATATGCTCTATCCTGTAATCTTTTCTAAGCGATTTCAGTACCCGCTCGGAACCGGATTCAACACCCAATGAAATCAAGTAAAGGCCGGCCTTTTTCATCTTGGCTAGTAGTTCTTTAGTCAAATAATCGACTCGTGTTGTACAGCTCCATGGCAGGTTGATTCGCTCTTCAATCAGGAGATCGCAGAGTTTAAATATTCTCTTTTTTGAAAGTGTGAAATCATCATCATAAAATCGTATTTCTTTGATCGGAAGTCTGCATTTCCAGTGCTGTATTTCCTTAACGATCCGTTCTGCTGAATAGGTTTTTAGAGAATTTCCAAAAACCGATTTGCAGCAGAATATGCATCGCCCTGGACAACCTCTTGAAGTGATCATCATTAAAGGAAGACCATACCAACCATAAGGCGGAGAACTCTTATATTTTCTTATATCTACCTGCTCAAGATCCGGGAATGGAAGGACATCAAGATCTCTGATTTGTTCTCTATGAGAATTAACAATGACCTCACTTCTTTTTCTGAAGGCAATGCCTTTAATTTGTTCAAAATCTCTTGTTATCATGGATTCAATAACTTCTACCAAAGTGATTTCACCTTCCCCAATTGCAACCAAATCAATACATTTTTCTTGCTCTAATAACTCTTTCGGAAGTGCAGAGGCGTGAGGTCCGCCGGCAATAATCGGAATGCTTGGAAAAAGCTTTTTTAATTTAGCTGCCAATTTCACTGTCTCATGATATAATGTGGTAAATAATGGGACTCCGATTAGGGCAGGATTGTAGCGGGATATTCTGTCTATAACTATCTGATCAGATAATGGTTCAACCCAAAGATCCATTATGATTGCATCATGATTATTGGCCTTTAGGTATCCTGCAAGATAGGCCAATCCCAATGAAGGGACGGGACGACTATACTGGCTGGGAGGATTGATGAGAACAACTTTCATTTCATATTCTATCCTCCTTTTGGAGCCAATGAACCGTTTTTGTGACCGTTTCCGTCAAGTCGGAAATCCGATAATCCAACGTTGCTGTGGCCAACCTGGATGAATAATATAGGTTCTTGCATATCATCTTTGCCACATTTCTGGTAATATTTGTCTCCTTTCCCAAAAGGTCATACACTAGCTCAACGCCCAAGCCGAGCCACGGCATTGTCGTCGCGGGTAACCGAATCCAGGGAGATTTACCATTTGTCGCAGATGCAATTTCATCAAAATACTTTTTATACGTGATATTATGCCCTCCGAGAATGTACCTGCGCCCTTTGTCCCCCTTTTCATAGCATCGAACTATTCCCCTTATAAGATCATCAACACTTGTCAAGCAAAGCCCTCCCGGAGGATATACTCGCATCCGTCCTTTCGCAATACTCCTAATAACATTCAATTGATAGTCTTTCATTCCTCTTGATCCTATCGTGCTGCATGGTATAGCAATAACAGCATCAAGTCCTTGTTCAACTTCTTCTTCGACATTCCTCTCACCTTTGTACTTCGTAAGTCCATAATGATCAAAATAAACATTAAAAATATGATTCTCATCTACAATTTCATTTTTCTTGGGTATACCAAGTGCTGTTGATGAACTAATATGTACCAAGCGCACTCCGACACTTCTTGCGACTTTTGCTACGGTCTTTGCACCGTTCACATTGACAGCCTCTCTCAAATGACCGTGGTTCCGCAGCATAGAAGTACAGGCAGCCAGGTTAAACACCCCACGGCACCCTTTCATGGCTTTCTTAAGTAAAACTTCCAGACCCTCGCTTTTTACAAGGTTCCCTTCCACAGATGCGAATGAGATCCCCTTGAGGTTTGTCAAGTCCGAATTTTTCTTATGAAAGATCCTAACATTACATCGGCGATCCTCAACCAGATATCGCACTAAATTGCTGCCGATAAACCCCGTGCCGCCAAGAATTAAAAATGTGTCAGTGTTTCCATTCACGTGTTTATCCATAACATTCATACAAAAGAGAGTATCTTGTTTTTTTGATCTCTCCCCAAATGTTGGGCCTGTTTACGCATAAGCGACAGAGTGCAAATGCATTGTAATTTTTTTTGCTTGCACACATTTGTCTAATCCTTTGTGCCTTTTCCCCGTTCCATATATCTGACAAACTATTTTCATTAAAATTTCCAATGATTAAACCCTTTTCAATTCTTCCTGGGGTAAAAGGAACACAACAAATAGGTACATCACCATTAAGATCCAATACAAGCTCAATCCATGGCATTGCACACAGGATGTGCCTTCCTTGTGAGTATTTATACCATGGGAAATAGAAAAGATCAGAATCTTTAAGAACATAATCTTTTGCGTTTTTGATTTTATGAGATTTTCTAAACAAGTAAGAAAGATTGGTTTGAATTTGAAGTTCTGATGAGACAGTTATCGCCTCTTTCATTGTATCCATTATCTTGTCTAGATTAAAATTCTCTTTAAATGACATTTCTGTATTTTGAGATACGGGAATAAAGTTAATAGGAAGAAAGGTAATGTTTGTAACCCTTAATTACTTTGCCAAATAGTGAAAAGGAACAATTTCATCAATATTTTCATTCTGAATAACATACTCTAAACGGATCACTTTCCGCTGTTTTTTTTTGCCTCCTCAATTTCCCCCAATCGTTTAATATTATTTATCACTCTATTAAATTTATTGTTTTGTCTTATTTTTTTATATGTCTCTTTTGTTGCAGCATCAACTGTTATTTTTATCAAATGAATACCGTTATCGATTAGTTTATTAGATATATCTTCTTTTAACAATTGCCCATTGGTAGTAAAGATTGCCTTACAATCATTATCTACAACAATTTTTATGAGGTCACAAATATCTTTATTAGTTAATGGTTCACCAATTAGACCTCCATAACTTAGAACTCTAGGTTGTATTTGAGAAAAAATCTTTTGTAATGCTTCGACAGTTAAGAATTTTTTAGACGGCTTTTTAAAAAAAGGTTCATTACGAAAACACATTTTACAGCTCATATTACACTCTGTTGTAGCATCAACAATTACAGATATTGGATGATTCAGAACCCTTTTTTTTTAAGTGTCAGGGAAATAAGAGCCTTTATGTATTCATTCAACTTATTATCCTTTATTTTTCAATTTAACCACTTAAATACTTGTAACTAGAAGATTTCAAAAATGTCTTATAATTAGCTATTTCAAATTTAGCCTATTTTTCTTATTCTATATAATAAATATGGCCAATAAGAATTTTCTAGTTTTATATGATAGTTTTTTTTATTAACCTCGAAAACAGATTCTTTAATAACTCTTTTATATCCCTTTCTTTCATCTTTTCTTGGAACTTCATCATAAACAATTTCTTTTACCCTGTCACCAATATATTTTTTCAGCATTTTTTGAAAATTTTCAAATTTATCGAAGGCAACAATATATGATTTATTAAAATCATATCCCTTTAGATCAAGATCTCTTTTTAGCCATTGAAAGAAAAAAGCATGACGATAAATTAGATTTTCTTTATGTGCTAAAAAATTTGAAAGACCGTATTTATAACTATTATGGAAAACAACGCTTTTTGAATCGAGTTTTTTTACAAGTGTTGTTGCATAGGGGTTTTTAAAATTATTGATTTTACCGAATGTCCTAGCTAAATTCCATTTTGGTAACAACAATACTAATCCTAAACAAATAATTACCGAGTATATTTTTAACATATTATTTTTCGATATCATATATTGATAAAATAGGCTAAAATTTAGTATTTGCAATATGTATAGCAAATAACCAGCACTAAAGTGTTTAATAAGAACTGCCTCCATTATAAGAAATATAAAAGTCAGATATAGTAGTTTAAAACCTTTTATAATATTTGACGATTTATTTTTAAATATGTGCCGAAGAGAGACTATCCAAATGTATATGTATAGTGGATTAAAGTCTATACTTAGTTTTTTAATTAGTTTAATTATAACCAATGTATAGTAAACAATATGTGTCCAAAATAGTTTGGCAATCGCATAAATAGGGTATTTTTCAATCTCAGTATATTGATAATTTAAATGATTAGGAAGAAGATTCTTTAATCTATCCAGATTGTATAAGACTACATTGGGAATAACACCTTTTTTTTGAAAAATAGTAAGTAATGAATAAATCGCAACAAATATAAGCAATGTTCCTAATATGGTTCTTATGTCAATCGATCTATGATTTTTGAACCTTTTAATACAAAAAAGAAACAGAAGATTAACATAAAATACTAGAACCAAGATATGTATGGGATGAAATAGTATAAGGAGAGGCAATAAAAAAAATATTGGAAATAATTTATTTTTGATTGTGTTTGCAAAAATTAACAAGCACATACTTATTGAATAGACGTAAGGTCTAAAGTATACAAAATTAACTGGAGTTACATTAAGTGATAATAAGGCGATAAGCGCAAGGGCTAAACCACAATATCTGCTGTCATATATATTTCTTCTTAAAACTATAAAGAAATAACTAGCTGAAAAACCCATAAAACAAAATCCAATAATTTGACTAATAAAAAATAATAATTCAGGTCTAATTCCAAAATAGCGATTTAATAATCCATAGATGACACCCCATAAGTAATAATCGTGTGGCATATACCAGATCGTAACAGTACTTCCAATTTTAACATAATCGTAAATGTTATTATCTTCTTCGGAATCTCTTTGCAAACTAACGATAGATGGGCTATTGTCATCTAAACCATAGGCCATACGCCCAATATATTGCAGATAACAAAACGAGTCATCCGGTTCAGGTGGGTAAAAGGCAGGACGCTGATAATAAAGCAAAAAAATCAAAAATGAATTAATCAACAAAAAAATAATAATTCCAACTGCAAAAGATACTCTATTTTTTTTTGGAAGTATTGAATTGAGGCAAATATAAGATATTATTTGAATAATTGTCAAAATGGTTAGCGGAAAGCTAGCTAATAATGTAGAAATGCTAAACAATAACAATATATAAAAGTAATTATTTTTCAATTCATTATATAATTGTCTTTTGGCTATTGCATAAATTAGAAGAAAAATACAAATTATTCCAAATAATGCTATATAATAAAAATGAGCATAATTGATTTCGAGAGGATTAAACATGTAATTTCTTGCAAAAGATGATTTTTCATCCACTGATATATTGAAAAGATACCGAATAAAAAATATGGTAATCCCAAGGGAGAAAAGGATCAAATTAGTTCTAAAACTATTTTTAGTAAAAAAAGAAACGGTCCGATTGATTTTCCAATATGTATTATTTACGACATTCATAATTTCATAATTTCTTAGCAACAAAATTCCCTAACCATATATTACTCAATTCCACGCCATATGTATCTATCCAATAACTTTTACGACTTGCCGGTGCATATGGCATGAGATCATCATGCTGCTCTCTCCAATACTCGAACACAACGGATTCCCATTCACCATAATCAAAAAATTGTATTAGTTTTTCAATTTCACCGTGGATGAATAATATGTTACCGTGGAGATGCATAGGAAAGTTTATTAGAAGCTGTCCACCTGACTTCAATAGTTTATAGCAATGCGATATATCACTTTTATATAACTCTATCGCTTTTTTAGAATTCTCAATTTTTTGATGCCAATGCTCAATGCTATTGTTAGCATAAATTATATCAAAAGATTCCTGCAATAAATGTTTAGAAGGAAAAACATCTTTCATATATGATTGCAAATGATTTTTTTTAATAAACTTTTTTTTCTTGATATAATAAGTTAATATCCGGTTACGCACTCTATTCATGATATAACAATCACATATAAATGTTGGAAAAGAATTAAGGCCGGGTAATCTATCAGGATCAATACCTGTGTACACTATATTATTTTCCTGGCAAAACTTATAATCGATCTCACTTGCCGGGCCACATCCAATTTCAAGCATCTTCTTATTTTTGAATTTATCCAAGTGCATTGTCAAAATTGCATGTGAGCATCTTCTTATTGGTGAAGTCACACGTTTTCCATTATCAAAGACACCTCTCCAGTTTCCACCATTTTCTGCTAGGACAGTACCATACTTAATATCCATCTCCTTGCAGCTTAAGTAATTACAACAAGACGAACAATTAATTTTACAGTGATTTATCTGCATTGACCCTATCGTTGCATAAAAAACATGCCAAAAGAGATCTTAAAGCAATAATAGTACGCGTTTAGAGATAATGAATTCAAGTTTCTGAAGTAGACCAAGGGTGACACCAAAGAATAAGGTTTAATTTGGCATGTTTTTAACCTTACGAGAAAGCCGAGGATACCGCATCTCCATCGTTGCCAAAGGTTAGCGATAGTATACAACAGCGTCACCCTTGGACGTCTTGATGCTACGGCATCCTCAACTTTTGCAACGATAGGTTCGATATATTCACCTTATTATAAAAAATAATTTTTACTGTAAATTCTTAACACTTAAACAAATGGATAACTAATTCTAAGGTTTAACGATACTCAGATATTCAAAGTCCTCTGTCAAATATGGAGCTGGGCTGCACCCCGTTAGAAAAACAAATATCCCAACCATCTGAATAACATATCATTGCATGCACAAGTCCATAACCCGTAAACGAATTACATAGAGGCGGATCATCTGTAACCAAAAGCAGAGCGAAGAACAAGCGACGTTTTTTTACCATAGTGCATGCGTTTGTTGGCCGTTTTATGACTTCAACTCGAATGTAAAACCATTCAATTCAACAGTTGGCTGCCATACACCATATCTTGTCGCTCTTATCCTTTTTCCTATTTCATCATTTGACATATCTGGAGTAATCTTACTTAATTCATTGATTTCTGTTCTTGTAAACGGTTTTCTGCTCCACTGCTCATCTGAAGAGGGCACACCTCATCACTCAGTATTATACCCATTATTTGATAGAAGAACACTATCTGAAAGTCATAAGTTCTTGAAAGAAGGGTATCGACATTATCTTTTTGATAAATTGGAAATCTTTTTACAACAATAATATTGCCCGTATCCACTGTAGCAAACATGTGATGGCAGGTTACTTCATATTCTTTGGCGTTTTCATACAATGCATAATTATTACATCCAATTCCAGGGTATTCTGGTGATGCAGGATGATAATTAATAGCGGCGGCTTTTGCTTTTTCCAATAGGTATTCTGGAATAACCCATCTTGATAAATACGATATTATTAAATCACCACCCCACAAACCAACATTTTCCGGCAATCTATCGCCCCACTTTCCCAAGTAGACTGTAACATCGTCAAATTATTTTTGGCAAAATCTTAATGCTTTTATGTAATAATCATCTTTCTTTTTTCCAAGAAATAGTATTTTCTTTACTTTCTTCATAATTCTCTCTATCACTATATTTTCAAGTACGTTTCTCAGTTTTGTATGTAAAAGACATTAACTTGTAAAAGCATCGCATCCAGGCGAATGTAGGTATAACGACAAATCCGGTTAAACCCTATAAATAGTAGCATCAATATGCCCTTTACCATAAGATTGTAGCCATGTTTTTGGTAGAAATCTAGTGATTCGAAAAGCGAATAGGAACATATTAGTCCTATAACAATTGCTATTAAAAGGAGAAACGGTACAATTATTTGTCAAATATGCATTTTTTACAGCACTCATCATTTCAAACTAGTGCTTTGCAGAGATTGTCTTTTTATCATCTGATTGAAAATATATTTTTTGTTTTCTAAAAATGACCAATTCCCAACTTCTACAATTCGACCATTATCCAAAACAATAATAGTATCGGCATCCTTAATGGTAGAAAGTCTATGTGCGATAATAATTGTCGTTTTATTTCTGGTGATTTCCCATAAAGCCTGCTGTATCTTTTGTTCCGTTTTTGTGTCCAAAGCACTTGTTGCTTCGTCTAATATCAAAATTTCCGGGTCTTTTAAAATAATCTGTGCGAGGTTGATCCGTTGTCTTTGCCCGCCGGATAATTTGACGCCTCTATCTCCAACAATCGTCTCATACCCTCGTGGCAATTTAGTGATAAACTCGTGGGTATATGCATTCATGGAAGCTTCAATAATCTCTTTGTCAGAAGCACCAGGCCTACCCATCAGAATATTATCTTTCACTGTTGTGTTAAAAATTATTGAATCCTGGTTCACGACTCCGATTTTATCTCGGAGAAAATCACTGTTGATGGCATTAATATCTGTTCCATCAATGGAAATTTCACCATTATCTGGATCATATAATTTTACCAAAAGATTGATAAAAGATGTTTTCCCCGACCCGGATTCACCAACCAAAGCAATTTTTTGTCCTCTCAAAAACTTTGCAGAAATTTCTTCCAATGCCCTGCTTTTACCGTAACTCAAGCTGACATTGTGCAGCACAATTTCTTTATTCAATAAATTCTTTTTAGTCACGCCTTCAATTTTCTCTAAACTATCGGTGCCCTTAAGAAACTTAGATAATTTGTTCATAGCCGGTATGCTCGCATTCAACCTTCCTAATATTTGTGCTGTAGAGGATATTGCATTATTGAGCTTTTGCAATATATAAAGAAATATAACAAGTGACGAGAGGGGTAATAAGGAGTATTTGAAAGAGATGCTGATCAATATTCCGAAAACTGCAAGCCCCCATAGATACAGAATTGTACTTTGCATTTGTACAGTAAGTCCAACTTTTCTATTGGTAAAATCGGCAGTCCAGCAAAGATCCTTAAAATTTGTTTCCGTCTTTTTATAATTAAGAAGCAATTTTATTTGTTTAATACCATATATTGATTCGTCAATAACAGACATAAGTGATCTAGTTTTTTCAACTACGACAACAGACAGCCTTTTAATCCTTCTTAAGAAGAACAGGTTTTGCAGAAAATATATCATGCCCAGAAAAAATACAATAACCGACAATTGGATAGAAATCATCAACATGAAGAGCAAGTATAGGCCTAATTGGAACACGTTTAACAGTATGTCCAAAAGGCATTTCAAAACGTTATAGCTTGATCTCGTTTCATTGATGGTCATTTGAATCAATGATCCCTTTTGATGATTATCAAAGAAAGACATGTTGTTTCTTAACAATTTTTTAAATGTTTTTATTCGAACATGATAAATAAAAAGTGTAGAAAATTTGCTAATATAGGTCTTTATGCCCAAATTGAACAGGCTACCCAAAAATACTGAAAACATCGTCAAAAATAGAACAAACAATACCCTATTCTCTTCAGGAATCGTTTTGGAAAGTTCATAAAAAAATCCAAAAAATGATTTTCCTGCAAAACTTCCACCCGGAATTTTAATAAGATCAATAATACTCTGTAAAGATGTGGCGATAAATGTCAGAATGATACTCTGCCATGCAGCATTTAAGACCAACAGCATGACGCTCACATGGAATTGCCTTTTCACAGGAGATAGCAAATCGAAGATAAAATAAGTCTGGTTGATCTTTCCTTTGATGTTGTTATAAAATGTATTCATATCACGTTACCAAGTATTAAATGCCTCTAAATATAACTGGGGATATTACTACCTGAATCTTGCATGAAAATTTATGAGAAACTATTTTTATCTTAAATTTCACAGGTACTAACAGTTAGCGGTTAGAGATTATGAATTCAAGTCTCTGGAGCAGATCAACGGTTGCATCCAGGAATAGGACTAAATTTGGCATTTTTTTTTACCTTCGGAAAAGCCGAGGATACCGCATCTCCTTCGTTGCCAATGGTTCGCGGTAGTACACTACGGCGTCACCCCCGGGCGACTTGGAGCTAGAGCATTCTCGACTTTTGCAATGATAGGGTCGATTGTTGGTATCGTCTAGCTGCCTACAATATCTCAAAGGGATTGAAAATCCCAAGGGCGTCCACCATATAAGGTGGACAGCTGCGCCCAGAGATTAAAATCTGGGTTGAGCGCATAAAAAGGAGCCTCTTGAAAGGCTGATTGGCAGTGAAACCATGGCCAACCGAACGACTTTTGAGCATATATGATGAAGATTTTCCCGTGTAGCTTTTAAAAATTTGATAAAAATCATAAAATCGGTAATCCAGCCCGTTTTTCAAAGGTCTCATATTGAACAGTCTCAAATTGTCAAAGAACTTTTCCTCAAAATAGAAAAACCAGCATTAAAAAACCTCCAAAGATTGAAGGTGAAGTTACTTTTTTGTAATTTTCACAAACGTGCTTAAAATTTATGCGTTGGCTCTGTATCCTGATATTCTTCAAGTAATCGCATAACTTCTTTAACAACGATATTTCTTTGGAATTCGATTAAGATCTGTTTACTATTGATCATTCAAATATAGGATATAATGGAATACGAGGGCTTAACATATTACCTTTATTGCCAACATATAAATTTACTCCTCTGGGTTTAAAATACAACTCGTAAACCGCATAGTAATATTCTTCCATGGTTCTCTTTTTCGCTAATTTTTTTGGCAACAAATCTTCGAAAGAACTACCTTCCTTAAGATGATTATACACACCTTTATCTATTCTGTGCTCTTTTACTTTATCAATGTGATCATGATAATGATAGTATGTATGCAAGTCGACTCCCATAAGTACAATATTCTTATACCCCAACATATTTACAATATATAGCACTAATGTCATGGTTGATCTATAAACAAGAGTCCGTTCAAAATCATTTGCGCAAAAAGGCCTATCTTTAACAAAATTTACAGCAGGAGGATAGTCAAATGCTACCATTTTTACATTAGGTGGGAAAAAATTAGGAATAATGCGTGGGTGATAAAGTCGATAAAATACTTTGGTTGGAACAAACCATAAAGTATTCTCATAAACAGATCGTACGTCTTTCGTAAATAAAGCATTCAACGACGCATTGGATGTTGGCTCATAACCTAAATAATAGTATGTCATAGGGAATTTGAGCAAAAAGATGTGATTTATACCAAAACTATCATGTGATTTTATATATTCGAGCTGTTTCCAAGTTATATTATTGACGGATGGACCAGAACCGAAAATAAAGACAGTGTCAGATGTTTTGTATTCTTTACATCTTTTCAGGTTTACATAACAATACTTCACATCTCTGTTTTTTACCCAAAGCCAAAGTGCTCTATAAAGAGGATAAAGGCCCTTGTTTCTATATTCATAAATTAATCTTCTTATACCCACTTTCATCTCAGTTCTATAGTAGTAAACCCATTTGTTTTCTTATATTAATTCCGTCCCACTATTGAAGTGAGCGGCAGATGGAGTATTGATCCGGACAAAATGACGATATTACAGCAGTATATTGTAGAGCATTAACAAAAGTGCAAAACTAACTACCAGAAAGACTAATTGCTTTAGTACCTATCATGCGAAAGCTATGATCCTATATCATACATTTGACGCTCTATCGGCACTGTAATCAGCCTCAATTCTTTCTGCCATGCCATTATTATTAATGTCGGAAACCTCTAAATGTCGTATTCTTTTCAAAGTACAACTTTCTTATTTCCTTAAGAGCAACATCCTTCTTTTTCGTAAAATAGTTATCAATCAGCTTACTGTTAGCTACCCACAAAGATTCATGAAATTCTTCATCGCTTAAATCCGTGAAGTTCACTGTCAATAAATCAGAGTTGACATGTTTGTTCTCATAGAAATCTTCACAGTCTTTTAGTAAGCCATTTTCAATTGCCTTATAATATAGTGGGGAGCCAGGATATGGAATAACGGGTCTAATAGTCCTCAAGTCAGCCCCATCATCATACTTAAGCAGAAATTCAACCCCTCTATTTAAGATTTCTTTAGTTTCCCCAATGTTACCAAAGATAATATTGAATCCAGGACTGATTCCCGCTTTCAGTGTTGCTTTAATACCATTTCTTATCATTTCTGTAGTTAAACCTTTTCCCATAGTTTTTAATATAGCATCATCCAAACATTCAATACCATAGCTTATATAAACGCATCCTGCAGTTTTCATTAGTTTTAAAAGGTCCGGTTTAGCATAATTTAGCCTCCCACCGCAAAGCCATTTGATATGCAGTTTAGCTTTAATAATGTCTTCACATAAACTTTCAGTTCTTTGAATTGAGGACAGTAAGCATTCATCTACAAATGCGATGTAGTTAATACCATATTCTAATTGCAAGTATTTTACCTCATCTATTATGCTTTCATTGCTCCTCGTTCTATATCCCTTGTCCATCCGATAGCAAAAATTACAATGATAATGACACCCTCTAGCTGATAAAATATTCATCGTCAAATCAGCCGCTTCAGATTTTGGCTTTCTAGTTAATCTATAATATTCCAATGGAAATAAATGATATGCAGGCATTGGAATGTCATCGATATTTTCTATAGTAGGCCTTCTTTTGTTAATAACCACTTCAGTACCATTACTAAAAGCAATGCCTCTCACATTCATCAATGGTTTATTAGTAGACAATGCATATAGAAGATCGACAATTGTAGCTTCACCTTCACCCAAAACAACTACATCGGCCTCAAGTTTTTTCATGAAATATTCTGGTTCCGGTGATGGTCCGTGCCCACCAATAATATAAAATGGTCTATTCTTTGATTGGCTTATTGATTTTGAAATTTTCTTAATTTTTTTATACTGGTAGTAACCAGCAACAAAACCTACACCAACAACATCAAACTTATTATTATTCAAGTAAATTGTAAGATGACGATCAGAGTAGTGATTCATATCTTGATTATATATCACTACCTCATAGTCATTTTTAAGCAATGTTGATGCAATATAGGCTATTCCTAACGGGAAAGAGTGCATATAAGCATCATTATCAGCGGCTATTAGGAGAATACGCATATTATCCTCTCTCAATACCTCATTCGATGTTTCAAATTTATTATCGCTTCAAACTTTTTCGGCAATGAACTTTAATTGCGCCTCACCGTATTTGGCCTCGGCGTAAGGAATGCCCATAGTCACCTGTTCAATTTGATCAGTTTCTACACCTCGTAAAAACTGATATATGTTGGCAAAGCCATATTTTTTTAACAACCCAATAACTTCCGCCCTGGATTTCCATTCATACGGGGCATATATACAATCCAGCATCCAATATATCCTGCCGGAATTAATACTAAGGCCAGTTAAAAAATTTTGAAACATCGAATGAGGTATATCGCTGGTTGCTTGCCTTAGGGAATCTACAAGCAATTCAAACAAACCAAATCTTCCATTAACATATAAAAAGAGAGAACCACCTGACTTAATAACTCTTGAAAATTCCTGGATGCATTTTTGATAATTCAGCGTATGGTGCACCACTCCATTAGACCAGACAATGTCAGCATAATCATCTTCAAAGGGTATATCCAGCAACGACCCTGATCTGTACTCTATGATCGACTCAAATTCTGTCTTTGCCGCCTGTTTTCTGGCAAATTCAAGTCCTTTTTCCCCGATGTCCAGGCCGATCACTTTCTTGGCCCCAAACCGAGCAATCGCTATGCTGAACTTTCCGCTACCGCAACCTGCATCTAATACAACTTTATTTTGAAAAAACTGGTACGGATCAATTTTATTTTTCAAGAACCTTTCTTTAGTAAATTCGAATGATTGATCAAAGTAAATTTCATCTGTCATTCCCTGCCAAATATCACTGAAAAGACCGTAAACATTTTCCTCGAAAAGTTTATCATTTACACTATCCTGGGCTTCTATCGGGAAATGTGAACCACAAACACCTGACGTTCTTATAGTTAAAAGCGCTTTTGCTGCTTTCTGCATGATATCCACAAACATTGGCACCGGGTCTTTTTTTTCAGCAAATGCACCAAGATGCCACAAAAACACATTCATGGAGGTAAACATTTTTACAGGCCAGTAACTTTTATCTATCAAAAGTTTTGAATGTTTAACAAACTCACTCGCTGCTTTTACAGCCCTCTTATCAATATTTTTATTAGGTTTTATCTTTGGAATTGCCGAAATGTTTACCTCCTTGTTTTAAGGCAAAATAAATTAGCGATTAATTATATAAGGGATAAATATCTTTGGTCGAATCACTGTCTATAAAAGTCCTGAACCATTCTTCCAGGTTAATCCATTGCCATACAAAGAAACTATTCTCATACATGCCGGTGCAAAATTCCCTATATGCGTTTTTTACTCTATTAATATCAAAGACGCCCCTGTCGCCAAAACTCTCACTGTTAATCAACCCTTTGATATAATCACACATTGGAGCCTCCCTTAACCACTCCCCCTGAGGGGCCTGGATGGAACGTTTCGGTGCAATTCTAACATCCTCATCCATATACCCCTTCATTGCCTCTCTAATGATGGATTTTGTCCTTCCATATAGAAAATGATAATGTTCGGGCAATCCCAGCGCATAATCTATCAGGTTATGCTCAAGAAAAGGAAGCCTCAACTCAATGGAATAGGCCATACTGACCCTGTCTTTCATCCTGGTATTTCTCGGAATTTTCCTGGTTTGAAGGTAATCGATCAGTTGATCATAGAGTTTCGAGCCAGTTGAATAATTCTTGCGCATTGCTCCATTATACTCACTCTTAAAATCGGGATTTAGCAAATCCACCCTGACTGGAATAGTGCCATCGATAGATGTCACTGTGTTTTCCAGTTCATCCATTGCCAATCTTTCAGCTTCGTTCTTTGTCACGCTCCAAAAATCTGCAAATTCATTCAAATATTTTTTTGCCGAGGCATCATTCTTTGCTATCATCGATCCCAAAAACAGGTTATGGTGATTACGGTACCCTGCAAATGCCTCGTCAAGACCGGTTCCATCCTGAATCACCTTCAATCCCATTTGACTGGCCCGCGACATCAACTTGGCCAATGCACAATTGGCCAAACCTCCTATGGGTGCTTCAAGGTGCCACATAAGCGATTTAATGTCATAAACAAAGTCTTCCCTGGTGAAAACTTCAAAGGTACTTTGAAGACCGTGATACAAGGTGGCGGCCTCGATCCAACTAGCTTCTGAAATTGAATCCTCAAATTCAAATGACAAGCATTCCAATTTCTCATTCAATTCACCGGCATAATCAAGGCAAGCCAGCAATGTGGACGAATCCAGCCCCCCGGACAAAGCCAACCCCACCGGCACATCAGACCTCATATGTAACCTTGCGGAATTAACGAGCAGTTCCCGGATCGCCAGGGCCGCTTCACCGGTACCCACCCTGTTGCGCCCAACCGCTTTGGGAAGGTTGAAATATTTATGGCGATAAAAGCCATTATTCGTATCCCAGGTAGCGTATTCACCAGGCAATAATTGTGATATACTCTTAAAGAACGTGGAATCGTCATCATCATAAGAAGCCGATACCAAATACCTGCTCCAGGTTTCATAGTTTGGAACCGGTTCAACGCCGGCTGTCAAAATGGCCTTGATTTCGGAAGCAAAGATCAGGCAGTCGTTATCTTCATGAAAAAACAGGGGTTTTTGGCCGAAAAAATCCCTGGCCAAAAAAGTTTCTTGTTTCCTAGTGTCGTAAATACAAAAAGCGAACATGCCAATGAATTTCAGGAGGCACTCCTTTCCCCAAATGATATACGCAGCCAATAGCACCTCTGTGTCACTTTCCGTCTTAAACTCGTAGTGTTTCTTTAAATCACTCTTCAGTTCCTTATAATTATAAATCTCACCGTTAAACACAATCACATATCTACCATCGCCGCTTACCATTGGCTGAGACGACCTATCATCCAAGTCAATGATGGATAGTCTTCTATGCCCCAGGACTGCACCGTCAAATTCACAAACTTTATCCATATCGGGGCCCCTGTGGGATTGGATGGCGTTCATTGATTCAACAACAGTCCTGTCCCGAGGATTTATTTTACCGACTATGCCAGCTATACCGCACATAAAGATCTATTTTTCCAGAATAATTTATGTATTGCCATATAGTAAAGAATCCATACCCAGAGGACCAAGCTTTTAAAACGAAATAAATTGCTTGTTTTAGGGCTCATTATATTCTTCAGATTTCTTATATACCCTCACTTCTGAATGAAAATCGTCTTCCGTTTTGAAACCAAACGGAATAGTATTTATCCCTACAATTTTATAGCCGGGTAAAAATCGATCGTAATCCTTTCCCAAAATCGGTGCTTTAACTCCGAAACCACCAGGAGACTTCACGACTTGTTTACCTTCGCGCAGGTTCCTCAATAAAATGTAACGGGGCTGCAATCCTTGGACAAGGCGGCAATAATTTTCCACCACATCCGGTTCCATTTCGGCAAAAGAATGATAATTCACGAAAAGATCAATTTGCCCCTTAAGATGCGGGAGCTGCCATGGACAGATAACAACTGCCTTGAACTTCTCCCTGATTTCGTCAATTTCAATCGAAGAACATCCCCTGAATCGTGAATAGTCTCCTACTTCCGAATCGCCAAACACTTTCTGCAGGTAATACGTTGCCACATAGCTCGTTGGCGGAATATCGACATTGATATAAAAACAGTCATTTCTTTGATCACTCAAAAGGATTTCCCCTAGAGAACCATAGCCGCCGCCTATTTCGAGAACCGTGTAAATATCTTTCGGCAAGCAGGTGGATTTTAGATAATTGAGGCCTATCAGATAATTTAGGAAGGAACGGCTGTACCTGCGACCATCAAAATCAAACTGCTCAAGGGGATTACCCACCTGGCTTTCACTTGATTTATCTGTGTAGGGGGGATGATTAGAGTAACTCGCAAGAAAAACCCTGTAATCTGATAACGCGTGCATCCTGCCTGAAAGAAGATCCGTGAAACAGATATTGAACTTTGAATGGGTTGTTGTCTTTTGAGATTTTTCTAACTTAGACTCGGTCGGGAACGCATCGGCAAGCGCTTTGTACATTCCATTATATCTATCAGCTTCACCATAATAGCCGGGAAAGGCATAATTTGGTACGAATGCCTGCAGGAAAGCGGGCAATGATCTGAAACTTCCTACTCCCTGGTCCTTGATAGTTTCGATAAGCTCATTGACCGATCCCTGCCAATGATTGGTGGGACGATACAGTCTCGATGCTTTCGACATGTCGTCTAACATCAACCTCAACAGATGCGGTAAATTCGAAGACATAAACAGACTTAATCGAAAACGTTAAAGCACTGATTTAATTCTATTAGCACAAAATATTTAATACCGGTCACGGGATATCAATCTTCCCTCTGCTAGCTTTAAATCTGATTCATAATGAACATTCGTGCAGTCATCTACAGTAAAACCAGTCTTTTCAAACTTTTCATTCAATATTCCCACAGCACTCATAATTGAGTGGGCGCCATTCTTACGCCCGTGTGCGTCTTTTGAATAAAGACAATCAAGCCCTTCATCTTCATACTTATCCAGAGCTTCATCCATGGAGATGTTTCTATCCGGATGGTCCACCTGTACGCCCGCCACTGTTTTAACATCCTTGAGCTTCATCGTGTTCAGTGCATGCCTGTAAACATCGATCAGAGGTGTTTCTCCACCCAGGATTTCCAGCCTGGAAACAACTTTCACACCTTGAGATTCGGCAAAATCAGCAATAGCCACGTTGTCGGTGGAAACGTATATCCTTGATATTCTCCTGGATTGTTTCACATAATCAATGGCGTGCTCAAGCAACGGCCTGCCGAGCAAAACCCGCATATTCTTGTCAGGCATCCGGTTGGAATTTTTTTTTGTGGGAATGATTGCTATAATCATATGGGCCTTTAGTAATTCAACTAAATTTAATACCCGGGATTCTTTTCGCGTATGTAATCCGCCAATTTTTTCGCAAGGAACACTCTTGCACCTATGATTGATTCCACGGTTGCCCCCGCGATGTGCGGAGTGATCACCAGATTATCATGAGTCCTAGCATATTTGATCAACGGATGGTCATAAATGTTTTTATCCCACTCTCCATGGATCACATCCAGTCCGGCAGCCCCCACGTATCCAGACTCGAGGTTTTTGATTAGCGCATCTTCATCGATTATGGCCCCGCGACTTGTGTTGATGATCACTACACCCGGCTTCATTTTTTTTAACAGTTCGTTGGATACGAATCCCCTGTTTTCTTCTGTCAGGTGAATATGAATGCTGGTTACGTCCGATTTTGCAAGCAGTTCATCGAGTGCGATCTGCTCGACCCCGGCGATATTTTTTTCTTCCAGATCACAACCCAACACTTTCATGCCAAACCCGTTACCGTATCCGGCCATCATGGTGCCAAGCCTGCCCAAGCCCAATAAACCTAGTGTCTTGCCATTTAATTGATAGCCCGTAAACCTCTCTCTTGCCCAGTAACCCTGTTTGGCACAATCAAACGCTGCCGGCAACTTCCGAATACAGCTCAACAGCAACGCCCAGGCCAGCTCAGCAGTAGCGGTAAATCCCTTCAACAATTCCCGCTCTTCTGCAATATCCAGTACGTCAATTCCGTTTTTTCTTGCTTCGACAATATCGATATGATCGGTTCCGGTGCCGGGCGTTGCGATCACTTTCAGTTTCTTTGCATTATCTAAAACCTCTTTATTCATCTCTACGAATGCTGAAGCATAATAAGCATCAAAATCGATTATGTTATCCAGAAGTGTTTCCTGCGTTGCCGGGAAATAAATCACATTCGCTACTTTTTCCAGTTCTTTAAGCGCGTCTTTATTTAAAGAAAGGTCCACGTTGCAAAATACTTTCCACCTAGACAATTGCTCTCCTTTTTAGTCAGTTATCCACTTTACTAAGCAAATTCTAAATATCGGCCAGAGTGATTAAATCTCCCCTTTTTTTATCTTTTAATAGTGATTTGCCCACAATTTTTTCCTCCTCACCCGGACTCAATCCGCCCCCGGGCCGGACCCAATCCAAATCATCCATGCTTATCTTAGTGCCGGCAGAGAGATCGTTCATAGCCACGATAGACCTACGGGTTGATTCAATGACTTTTTTCTCACCTTCCTGAAGTATTTTTGAGCCTGAACGCAGATATTCGGATGCCGCCCGCACAGCTACCACCAGTTCCTTCATTTCCTGTGAGTTGGCAGACAGTTTATGGTCGTAAAAATCGGAATAATTCTTGTCAATGGTAAAATGCTTCTCAATAATCCTTGCGCCCAGAGCTACAGATAACACCGCCGCCTCAATGCCTAGTGTATGGTCCGAATAGCCTACAGTCTGAACAATGCTCTGCAATTCCTTGATGGCTAACAGGTTGGCCTGCTCCGGTGGGGTGGGATAAGTGGAAACGCAGTGTAGCAGAGCCAGCTCCTGGTCAAAATTGTTCTCATTCCAAATATTGCGGATGAAATCAACCGACTTTTTCACATCAGCTATATCCATAAAACCCGTGGATAGGATGGTCGGTTTTCCGGTTTGGGCGATGACCTCCAGCAGTGGGAAAAAATTGTTGTCCCCCGAAGCAATTTTAAAGGCTGGAACCAGGTCATTCAGGAATTGTGCGCTATCGATGTCAAAGGGGGTGGAAAGGAAAAGGACTTTTTCATTGGTAGCAACATCAGCCAGTTTTTCAAATTCCTGGTACGTGAGCTGAAATCTTTTAAGCTGGGCGATTCTTTCCTTTTGCCGTGAAGAAACCAGCCTTTCCGGGACAATAGTCTGGAACTTCACCGCGTCTGCTTCGGCCTCGGCCGCCAGGCCGATCATCTCTTCCGCCAGGGTATAACTGCCTTCGTGGTTATTGCCGATCTCGGCAATGATGAGGACTTTTTCATCGGTATCGAAATTGCCGATTTTCATGGTGTACCTTGGGTATTAGAGTGGAAGTGGAACACGTACTCGGATCCGGAAAAAAGAAAGCCCAGCTTTTCATAAAGCCTGATGGCAGGTACATTTCCGATCTGTGTTCCTACCTTGTATTCCTTGTGGTCGATATTTTCCTGGGCAAACTGAATCATGGCCGAGGCGACCCCCTGCTCCTGCCATTTGGCTTCCACCCCGATCAGATCAATGACCAGCGTATCGTCATTGATCAGCAGCAACAGGAAGCCGACTATTTCTTCCCCAGCCTGTCCAACAACCATATAATCACCCCGCCTACTCAGGTAAAAATTCTCCACCCATTTACCCTTCACCATATTGGCGGTTTCATTGTTTATTAGGGGGTCAACATGAAAACGGGAGTAGATGAAATTATTACGGGCGATTGAAACGACAAGGTCCGTGTCATGAGGTGTTGAAAAATGGATGACAACGTTATCATTTTTTTTCTCTTTCGTTGAAGTTGGATTCTTTTTTATGAAGAGGACGTTCGTATCGATCAGATTGAATCCTGCCTTTTCAACATGCTTTACTGATTCAATGTCACTCGTCGGAATCTTTGAATACATGAAATAATCATAACCAGATTGATCATCAATCCATTCTTCAAGCTCGATTTGATCTTTTTCTGTAAGTGTTTTCGTTATGTTTACCCTGTAAGTAGTTTTTCCCAACTGCTCGGATAACCATTCGTCTTCGGCTATTTTAAACGGCATTATAAGTGATTATTATTATGTCAGTTCTTTCCAGATTTCTTTATACCACTGAATGTATTTGGGATAGCCTTCCTCGATGGGATTACGGGGGTCATATCCGATGAGGTCCTTTGCCTTGTCCACCCGCAGGGTACCGCGGTCCGGGGTCAGCTTGTCCTTGGACTTGTAATGGATCTCTATACCGCTGAAATGGTCCTTCAAAATCTTAGCCAGCTCACCGATGGTGCGGGATTCGCCGTAAGTCATGTTGAAAATCTGGTTGCGGGCATTTTCATTCTCGATCACCTTGATAATGCCCTGCACCAGATCATCGATGTAAGTGAAGTCCAGCCGGTCGGAGCCGTCACCATGGATGGTGATGTCCTGCCCCTCCACAGCGTTCTCAATAAAAATCTGCCCAGCCCGGCGGCTCACGCAGCGTTTCCCGTATAAAGCAGAAGGCCGGATGATGGTATAAGGTAATTCGAATACCTGGTTATAGACCTTGACCATAAGCTCGCCTGAATATTTCAGCGTCCCATAAATACCAATAGGCTTACATTCCGTTTCCTCGGTCACGTCCTTGCCCTCAAAATGGCCGTAGACCATGCTGGAGGAAAAGTAGATAAAATGTTGAACAGAGCTTTTCTCGGGCTTGCTGAAATCTAAAGCGTTTTCCAAGGTTCGAAGACTGTGGTCAAACGTGGCGTGAGGGTTCTTGTTGGATAAGTTGGCATGGGACACTGCTGCCAACTGAATGATCACATCCGGGTTGGCTTTGTGCAAAACCAGGCACAGTGCTTCGTAGTTCCGGGCATCCTGTACATTGATCTCGATCTCGTTTTCGTACATTAAATCAATCCGCTTGTTCAGTATGGCCCTATAAAATTTATGATTTTTGACCTTACTATCGACAAATGAAAGAAAGTTGTTTACCGCTAGACCATCCACGATAAACGGCTCATGCCCTTCCCTTTTAAGAGCCATCGCCAAGTTGTGACCAATAAAGCCGGCACCGCCGATGAGTGCAATTTTCTTACTCGCCATGCTGCTTCTCCTGAATATTGTCCTGAATGGTTGAACAGATATAGTCAATATCACTTTCTGTAATTTTCGCGTGCACTGGCAGGGAAAGACTCTGATGTCCGTATCGCACGGCATTTGGGAATTCCTTTTCCGTGCAGCCGTATTTTCTTCGGTAATAAGTCATAAGCGGCACCGGGGTCGCATAGTGGATACTCACACCGACACCCTTATCCCGAAGGTTCCGCAGGATCCTGTCCCGGTTTATATATTCATCAAACACCACCTGAAAAAGGAAATAGGAATTATCCTCACTGTATTCCGGGCATCGGACGCCGTCAACCGACGTCAACCGCTCAGCGTAGCGTTTGCCATTTAATTTACGTACGCCCAGATTATCCCTATAGCGCTCCATCTGCCCGACCCCCAGAGCGGCCTGAAAGTCGGTCATACGATAGTTATAACCCAGACCCTGAACATCGTACACGCCTGGCCTGATACGCATCTCCGGCGGGGTATCGATACCAAAAGCTTTCAGGTTTTTCATTTTTCCGATAATATTTTCATCATTCGAAATAACGACACCACCTTCGCCGGTAGTGATCTGCTTGGTGGGATAAAAAGAAAAACTGCCTGCAAAACCATAGTTGCCCGCGTGAAGACCATTGCACATTGTGCCTATGGCATGTGCGCAGTCTTCGATCAAAACCAGACGTTTTTCTTTGCACATGCTCGTTATAGCGGGCATATCACATGGATAACCTGCCATATGCACGGGAATGACACCCTTAGTAGCAGCCGTACATCTTTTTTCCATCTCCGTTACCGTCATATTGGCAGTCAAGGGGTCCACATCCGCAAAGACCGCTTTGGCACCCGTGTATTCCACGGCGTGCGCAGTGGCCGTATGGGTCTGCGCCGGGACGATCACTTCATCTCCGGGGCCAAAACCAGCCGCCAGGCAGGAAAGGTGCAGACCGGCGGTGCAGTTGGAAACGGCAGTTGCATACTGCGCCCCGGTAAATTCACAAAAGAGCGCCTCCAGTTTTTTTGAGTATTTTCCGTGGGCTAACCAACCGCTCCGGATGACTTCTTCAACTGCTGCGATTTCATTATCAGTGATATCAGGGGCTGAAAAAAGGATTTCTCTCATTAGCTCATCCGCCTATATGTGAGTTACTGTCTCAGTCTTGAAAACTGCAAGTTGTTATCACTCTATGTTGCCGGTCTTTAGTAAGAAAATGTCCTCATCTATACACCTCCTTAAATATACTCAATCGTCATTTCCCGGCCCGTCTGAATAGCACGTTCAGCGGACAGGCAAATGGACATAGCATTAAAAACTGCCTCTTGATCCACGAGTGGTCTATTCTTACCGGTTACAATAGCATCAAGAAATGATGTCAGTGCTTTGCCGCGTTCCATCTTGCTGGGATACTCTCCTTTTGCCTCACGTACGACTGTGTCGCTCTCACTACCATCAAGCCAGCCTTGTCCGGTGATAGTATTCGTAAAACTCTTTTCAAACCCAAACACCTGAAGCTGATGAAAATGGGGGTGAACACAGCCACCATGCGCTGAAATTTCTGCTATCAGGCCATTTTCAAAGAGCAACTGCACCGATGCAAAATCACTATATTTCAGATCCGATCCTCTGGTAGCAATATTATTCGAATAGCCATGAACCTGCACCGGCAACATATTCGTCATCCATAGAACCAGATCAATCAGATGAATGGCTGCACCATATACAATTGAGTAAAAAGGCATATCCTTTCGCCAACCATCTGTGAGCTTATGTTTACGACCCCAGAGATAGTCTCCCCTTATAAAATACAGGTCCCCGAAATCACCCATCTCAATAGCATTCTTCACTTCAGAAAATAATGAACATGTGCGTAAGGTGAGATTAGATGAGAGTTGTATGTTGCTATGCTTACGAAGCAGACTTCGAATAGCACGAAGTTCATCCGCATACAAACAGATCGGCTTTTCAACATATACGTGTTTACCGTTCCCAATAGCAAGTTTGATCTGGTCAAAGTGATGATTGTCATAGCTTGCAACTGAAACAATATCAATCTCCTTGTCTTCCAGAACAGATCGTGCATCATCTATAAAGTTATATTCAGGATATCTACTGCTTATATCCTTCAGTTTGCCACCGTCAAAATCACACAACGTGATCAGGTCAACATCCGGATGAGCAACATATGATTCCATGTGTCGTTCACCCACACCCAAACCTATAATAGCAGCCTTGTATCTTTTCATGTTTCCGTAAACATTCCGTTCTGCAATTCGACAATCTCCTTACATGAATAACCCCAGTGAGACCTATCCATCATGGCCGACATTGCAGGAAACCGTTCCAGATCTTCAAGGGGTATCTATTGACGGTTGGCCTTTCGGAAACGTCCGTTCAGCAATATTGGTCGCAATATCCACACCGCTACGCAAGTATTCATTTACCACCGTCATAATAACTTGCGGATCCATCATCGGACTATCCCCTGACAGTCGAACAAATTTCCTGATATCAAGAGATTCAATGCCCTGACGAAATCTAAGTGCCACATTTTCCAACGGTCCTCTGAAAAAATATTTACCCGTGATGTCTCTATTAGGGAAGAAATGGTTTTCAGAATATCATCTCAAAGAAGCATGCTATATTTTGATGCAGTGCTGTTAAATATTACGCTGCAAATAGACAGATTCAGCAAACTCAAACTGCCAAGGACAATCAATGTCAAAGACTTCGGATTCATCAACGATAAACAATTCAGGGTCGTTAGGTTTTTTAAAGGTGCCGAGCCATATCCCTTGTTTAATCCAATCTATTTTACTGGCATACAAACAATGCGCTGCCTCAAATATTTCCGATGCTGTTCTTGTGTTCGGAGCTTGTTTATTTTCCGGTGCCGAGGTCATTAATCGCAAGGATTGGTCCCAGTAATAATTTTTCTTTTTAACCACTCCGAACAATCCCTCATGTTTTGTTTTCAAATAATATTTAAAAAAATCGTCAATCGTTTCTATACTCAAGAAGGGTAAACATGCATTTACTGTCACTACATATGTGTAATCGCTCTTGTCATACCATTCATGTATAACCCGAAGATCGCTATCTGAATTTGCTGACTTGACACTCCTCTCTAGAATACGGATGCCGTATTTCTTTCCGATATTGATAAGTTCAGTTTCATGTGCGAATAAATATATACTTTGCTTAGGGATCATTTTCGAGGCATTCAGTTTTTCAAGCAAAATATCCAAAAGCGTCGTTCCTGCAAACGCACGTATCATTTTTTTAGGAATACGTTTTGAATTAAGCCGAGCAAAAATAATTACGGCAACATCTTCTATGTTCTTCACAAATCATCCTTTAACAACATTTTCAACCGCTGTACGCCATCTCGATACTCACCCCATTGGCCGATATCGATCCAGGCTTTTTCTGATACCGGATAAACGCCGACTCTATGATTATTTTCTTTCAGTGCAGCGATTAAATCCGTAATATCAAAAGCCGTGTCAGCAGGTATGTATTGACGAACTTCCGGATTAACGACATACATCCCGGTGTTAATCATCAAATCATATTCGGGTTTCTCTTTAATGGTTTTCAGGCTCCCGTCCTCCTCCAATACACAGACACCATAATAAATAATATGGTGCTTCAAGGAGGCCACCAATGTCAAAGAAAACCCTCCGTTGTTATGAAAATGATAAAGATCCGAAAAATCGGTTTTAACAACGATATCACAATTTGAAATGAAAAATGGATGATCAATTTGATTAGGTAGTAGACTTACAGCCCCGACTGTTCCAAGTGCAATTTTTTCTTCTATAAAGTTTATTGAATAGGGAACGGTTGTGCCATTGAAATACGCCTTAATCATTTCTGCTTTATCGTATATAGAAATATAGAAATCCTCTATACCAAATATTCTAAACGCATCAATTACCTCTTCAATGATCGATTTGTTGCCGACCGGAATTAATGCCTTGGGAAGAATACGGGTAAAGGGGTCCAGTCGTGTTCCTTTTCCGCCTGCCATAATGACAACAGATGCGTTAATTTTTTCATGAACTCGCTGATGCTCCTCTAAAATGTCGCTGCGTAGCAGAACATCTATCACACGCCTGTTCCCGTCAATCACTGGGATTGCGGAGATTTTTTGCTCAAGAAAAATCTGTCTGACCTCCTCTATGGCAAATCCCTTTTCGAGGGCTAACGGATTGCAATGCATGATTTCAGAAACAGGGGTATCGAGGTCGATATCACATAAAAGTGAACGGCGGACATCACCGCTGGAAATTGAAGCGCACAATCCATGGTTGTCCTCCACAAAAATAGTATTAGCTAGCAGTGAATCCATTACTTTCAAGGCCTGCTTTAATGAAAAAGATGACTCTATGACATATTTTCTCATATTACATCTTCCTCGCGCACCAGCTCATCAGATTCCATATCACGTTTTACAGTTTTGCCAATTATTCGATCCGTTTTATCAGGTGGGACACCAGTCCCTGGCCGTTTAGCCGTCAAGTCGCTCTGCCTGACAACATCACCCGCTTTTAAGTTTCGTGTTAAAACGAGACTTCTGCGAAATTTCTTCTTCATTTCTTTTTCAGCAGAAGCATGAGTTCGTTCGAAAGCTCCTAAGGATATGGCGATATGCTTGGATTCTCTGGCTATTATTTCCATCTCGGTGGGATCGGCCGATATTTCATGATCCCATCCAGGAAGATACTTGTCCGTCGTAAAATGCTTTTCAATTACACACGCTCCCAATGCAGCAGCAGCCAGCGATACAGCATATCCAAGAGTATGATCGGAGAATCCAATTGGATATCCAAAGTGTTTACGCAGCATTTTAATGTTGTTTAAATTAATATCCTCATAACGGGGTGGATATAATGATACGCAATGTAGAAGCACAATTGAATTATTGCCCTCATTCTCAATGGTCTTTACTGCCAGTTCAATCTCATTAAGATCGGCCATACCTGTAGAGAGGACAACCGGTTTTTTAGTCGAAGCAATATGTTTCAAAAGGAAAGGATTATTAATATCCATAGATGCGACTTTGTGAAAGGAAACACCAAGTTCCTCCAGCATGTTAACTTCCTGAGAAGAAAAAGCAGTTGAACAAAAACAAATATCAACACTATTACAGTAATCGAACAGTTCTTTATGTTGATCAACACTCAGATGGTACTTTTTCACCATCTCATATAACGTCCCAAAATGCTTTTTTGGCGAGTCATCATAACTCTGATTTCTTTCATACTCCTCTTTTGCAATCAAAGACTCAGTTGTCCACGACTGGAATTTAACAGCATCAGTGCCGCATTTCTTAGCAGCATCTATCATATTCTTAGCCAACGCCATATCTCCGTTATGGTTAGCACCGATCTCGGCAATAATATATGGTGGAGTATATTCTTCTATCGTTATTTTTTCAGATAGCTCTATCTTCATGGTCGCCTTTCAAATATTTGTATGGTCTCCCACCATAGCGGATTAACAAGATTCAAACTATGCATTCTCGAACAATACTCAGATAGTTTTTTCTTGTCTGACAATAATGTTTTTTCTAAACTTGCAAACATTTCTGCAAGTTTTGCTATTTCTACATCCTTCTCCCTTAGTGCATTATAATGAATTGACTTTGCTCGAACACAAGTTAAAAGATTTTTTTCATCAATTTTACCAAAATTGACAATATTATTTATATGTTTCCGATAAAAAGTCTCAGTCTTCGAGGTAAAAACTGCCTTGGCTCCCGATATCAACAAACAACTAAAAATATACCAGTCGACAGCAATAAGATCCTTGGGAATACAGATATCCTTCAATTGAGAAACTCGTGCTATAGTATTGGAAAGACCAAAGCAATTCTTATTCCGTATATAGTCAAAAGATATTGACTGTCCATCAATGAGTCTCTTTGACAAATAATGTTTCTCAATTACCTTTTTTTCATTATCAACGACTGTTAACTCATTAAGCGCTACATCACTATTTTCCAAACAATACATTAATTCTCGAATACGATTCGGCGCAAAGTAATCATCGCTATCTCCGAATATGACAATTTTGTAACGATTATCACATAGATACTTTATTCCCAGTTCTCTTATTTCAGCGGGTGTGCCGTTAGCAGGCACAATACATATATTTAACTCATCATATAGACTCAGTCTATCTTCGCAATCTTCGAGACCGTCATTTAAGATTATTACATCAAATTTTTTAAAATCTTGATCGGTTAGAGAAGTAAAAAAATAATTAAGGTATTCTTCTACACCAGGATAAACCGTAGAGATAAAAGCTGTTTTGCTCATAGTACTATTTTGTTTTTCAATAACCGTTTAATATCACGTCAGTTCAGATTCAATCATTTTAATAATATCAGCATCACGTACTTCACTCGGTATAATATCGTAATGTTTTTCATTAAATTCTAACTGTGCGGTTGCAGTAGGGATACAAAAATGTCGAAAATAAGGTGCAAATTTTTCGTTCACTTTCTGAGGATCAAAATTATAAACATTAATTCGATTATACAACGCATGAAAAATAGTCCCGCTCAATCCCGTAAAGATCCCTTTTTTCACATTTGGCAAGAATAATTCAATACCGAAATTATGATATTCTGTAATTGCTTCCAAAGAAGGATATTTTTGTTCTATTAAGGAAAACATATAAGATGCCGATCTGGAATAGTATCCATTCTTGATTCTTTGAATTGGACATAGTACTGCAGCAAATTTATATAGAAAAGCATATAAATTTAGTATAGGACGGCATGAGCGATATTGAACAAAATGTCGTTGTTTATCACGAACATTATGATATTTGATATACACTTTATCCTGTTTTTCAAGTCCTTTTAATACTTTTTTTAACATCTTCACAAATCCATAAAGTCCTTCCCCCTTATTACGATTTAATAAAGGAATTGAGGGCAAGGCTATTAGATAATCAATTTCGTAATTTTCATTATCAAAGACGGGGTATTTGCTATAGGGATAGCCGCATTCTTCTACATTTATCTCTTCAAGCTGCTCCAAAATTCCCTGTTGTTTTGCTATCTTTTCAATTAAAAATTTTCCTGGAGCAAAATATTTACAGGCGCCCATATCCTTTAAAAGATCAAGATTCTTAAATCCACGAGCATGGAAAAACAAACCAATCAATTTTTCATACTTGACATTAGTTTTAATGTTATCGAAATAATCTTTTTCATACTCAAAAGGATACATCAGCATAAGGCGACAACTACACTCTGTATGGGAATAAATCTTTTTTGCACCCAAAGAAACACAAAGATCTCGAAATTTTTTTTCTGTTTTTTTTACTTTTTTGAAAGTTGCGTTATGTGGTCGATTTATAAACTCCTTGTCGTCATGAATCATAATGCCAATTTTATAACGTACCGATAGATACTTAATAATACTAAAATAAAACAAATTCTCTCGTCCAAAGGATAAAATCAATATGATATCATATTTTTCCATACAATTAATTAACTTTCCAATTTTTTTTAAAATTAATTTGGAAAGAAGTCAGATATGGCATCAACTAAATTATTAACATTTTCCTTATATGTTACATTTGCAACTGCACCATAATTGGAGTCTGAATAACCTTTGTAACAGACAGATTCAATTGCTAACATAAATAACTTCACTTTATTAATATCTACCTTATAACCATATTGAATAA
>Ga0187833_10000785_pt1 | contig 37074 bp, 19 predicted proteins | sample ETNtaG_37_FD_167968 | JGI IMG/M metagenome (GOLD analysis project Ga0187833, IMG submission 167968) | Marine microbial and viral communities from oxygen minimum zone, Eastern Pacific Ocean - ETNP2014_SV_400_PacBio MetaG (Illumina Assembly) | ecosystem: Environmental > Aquatic > Marine > Hypoxic...
CTCCTACTTATCCATGAAAAAAACTTTAGATTGGATTCAATCTCCGGATGGACGCTTTGGAGAGAACCCTATTGCTGGCAGAAATGAGCTTTTACTCTCGTCACTGGAAAAGGCAGTATCGGATCTTTCTGAAAAGTTTGGCCGCAATCCATCCAAGTGGACTTACGGACAAATGGACTATAAACATATTTCTCTGAAACATCCGCTTAGTGATGCCGTAGATAGTAAAACGAGAGAAACTATCAATGTAGGACCCGCGGTGAGAGGAGGTGACAGCTATACCATTAATAATACGGGTGGATGGAATAACCAGTCTTCTGGTGCATCATTCAGAATACTTGTTGATACAGAGAATTGGGACAGGACACTTGCAATGAATAACCCCGGTCAATCAGGTGATCCTGAAAGCCCGTTCTATAATAATCTCTTTCAAGAATGGTCGACTGATGGTTTTTTCCCGCTTTTTTACTCAAAGGGAAGAATAGAGTCAGTTACAGCTCACAGGATTGTTCTGAAACCGAAGAATTAACAGCTGCAAACTGGTTCATTGAAGGGTAATTTTGTCCCCCTGTATATTCGGGAGAGATTGAGTGTTCACATCATCGGTCGAAAAATCCTTCTTTAAATCCGCATCCTATCTCAAAAAGTATGCCCGGATACCATTCATCACAGTAACCAATTTTCCAGACCTAGGTTTATTGACAGCTCTGCGATTTCTGGAATGGGTGTCAGAGAATCCTGAAGGTGTTATCTGTCTTCCAACAGGAAAGACTCCAGATTATTTCATCAAATGGGTACAACGAATCCTTCTTAAATGGGATAATAAAGAGATTCAATTGATCCGTAATGAGAACGGACTCAATGTACAGAAGAAACCCAATTTTAAGGGGCTCAGATTTGTCCAGATAGATGAATTTTATCCAATCAATCCGGATCAACATAATTCGTTTTTCAATTATGTCATGAACTATTACATAGACGGTTTTGGTTTGGATCAAGACCGTGCTTGCTTAATTAATTGCAATGAAATACCCAGAGATACTGATGCTAGCCTCAATGAGATTTTTCCGAATTACCATGTGGATTTAACACTCAGATTCAAAGATCCAGAGTCAAAATTGGAGGAGCTACAGCAAAGGACAATTCATCTTGTTGATCAATGGTGCAGCGAATATGAGGATACTATCCGCAATATGGGGGGAATAGGTTTCTTTATTGGCGGCATTGGTCCTGACGGCCATATTGCTTTTAATATCAGGGGTTCCGATCATCATTCCGCTACTAGGCTTATGGAAACCAATTTTGAAACCCAGGCAGCAGCGGCCGTTGATCTGGGCGGTATAGAGATATCTAGGGACCGTCTTGTCATTACCATCGGTCTTGAAACCATAATAAGCAACAAGGATGCGGTTGCTATTATCTTGGCCGCAGGGGAAGCCAAGTCAAAAATCGTTCAGGATGCCGTTGAATCTGAACCTGATATTAATTATCCAGCTTCAGCTTTACAGAAGTTAGTAAATGCGAGATTTTATCTGACAGAGGGTGCTGCGTGTCAACTGAAGGATGTGATGATGCCTAGTCTTAAAACCAGCGAATGGAATCAGGAAAAAACAGAGCGAGTCGTTATTAATCTCTGTTATAGTGTCAACAAGTTTGGCGCGCGACTAACGCTGGACGATTTCAACAATGATAGTAATGGATCTTTGATTCCGGAATTGAATGATAACACAGCTAAATCCGTCATAGACTCATTAGAGAAAAAGATCAATTCGGGACTGGAGAATCGGGAAAATGAGTCATTTTTGCATACAGGGCCTCACCACGATGATATTACCACCGGTTATCTCCCGTTTATTGCCCACCTGGTCAGGTCCCCTCGGAACAGGCATCATTTCTGTACACTCACATCAGGATTCACAGCCGTCACCAACGATTACGTCATAGATGTGTTGGAAACAACGGAACAGTTGTTTGATAATGGTTTAATCCAGATGGTAGAATACCCAAATTTTTTTAAGGATGGTTATCAGCATAAATGGGACAAAGATGTTTATCATTACCTTGATAGAATGGCTGCGAATAATCTTGAAGGGCGTCAACGTGGATTGTCTCATCGGATCGTTCGATGCTTGATAGAGATTTATGATATTAAGTCTAAAGATGAGCTGAGAAGAAAATTGGATGAGGTCACCGAATATTTGTCATCTTGCTATAACGGTGAAAAAAACACACCGGAGGTTCAACGATTGAAAGGAATGATCCGAGAGTTTGAAGAGGATCTAGTGTGGTCTCATTATGGTGTACAGACAAAAGATATTACTCACCTCCGATTAGGATTCTATCAAGGAGATATTTTTTCTGAAGATCCTGAACCTCAGCGAGACGTTCTTCCAATCCTTGATAAGCTCCGTGAAATTGAGCCAACTATTATAACACTGGCTTTGGACCCTGAAGGTAGTGGGCCTGATACCCATTACAAGGTACTTCAGGCTATTGCTGAAGCTGTTAGGATGTGGGGTAAGGAGACGGACCTTACACAACTAAAAATATGGGGATACAGGAATGTTTGGACCCGATTCGACGCGGCAGAAGCAAATATCATTGTTCCAGTTTCGTTGAATTCTATGGCAGCCTTGCGGGACACATTTCTCACCTGTTATTTAAGTCAGAAAAACGCATCTTTCCCGAGTTATGAACTTGACGGACCATTCTGTGACTTGGTTCAACAAATATGGGTTGAACAGATTCAGACACTTCAATTGGTTTTGGGTAGGGATTTCTGGTACCAGAACAATCATCCCAGATTAAGGGCCGCCCACGGTGCACTTTATCTAAAAGAGTTGACAGTTGATGAGTTTTTAGCCGAAGCACGACGTCTTGAAGTGTCCATTGAAGGCCAGTTCAATAGTTTCTGAACTAATCAATGAGTTTCAAGTTTTTATTTACACTTTCAATCCTCGTAGTAATATCTCAAACAGGTGCACAGGATATTGTTATTAATGAATTTATGTCAGCAAATATGACCACCATAGCCGATGAAGATGGTGATTTTTCTGATTGGATTGAAATGTATAATCGAGGAGAACAAAGAATTGACTTAACAGGATTCACATTAACTGATAACAAATCAAACTTAAATAAATGGATATTTCCTCAATTGTATTTGAATCCAAAGTCATTTCTTCTTGTCTTTGCTTCTGGGAAAAATAAAGAAGGTATCACGATTAACTCGGTCCCTTATTGGGATTCAGTCATTCAAGTTGGTGATCATTGGAAATATTTAAAGGAAAATTCGGAGCCGTCAGGAGAGTGGCGTGAACCCTCATTTGATGACTCAGCATGGGATACGGGCCCTTCAGGTATTGGATATGGAGATGGTGATGATTCAACCGTGGTAACTCAAAGAATAACTCTTTATATGCGCCATTCTTTTTCTATTTCCAACATAGAATCTATCCAATATGTCATCCTCCATATGGATTATGATGATTCCTTTGTTGCTTTTATCAATGGAGCCGAGATTGCTCGGTCAAATATTGGTTCAGTAGGAATAATCCCATCGCATAATGAACGTGCTGACAAGGAACATGAGGCTAAGATGTATTCTGGGGGTAATCCGGAATATTTTGTTGTGAAAGATTTTGCTGATTCTTTAGTAGATGGTGAAAATACGCTTTCAATTCAAGTACACAATGCTACAACATCATCCTCGGATTTAACATCTATTCCATTTTTGACTCTTGGTATAGAAGAGCCATTATCTGTTTCACGGGAAATATCTGATCTATTGAAAGCAGCTTTTCCAAAGCTTCATAGCGTATTTAAAATAAAAGCTTCTGGGGAAGAATTAATTCTCTCAGATTCGTCCGGCAACATAATTGATGCCATTGATCCTGTTCTTCTTCGGGTTGATCATTCTTTTGGACGAATTGAAAACGGGAGTGAAGTATGGGGATTTTTCCCTAATGCTACTCCTGATTCGTCTAATGAAACAGAAATACCCTTCACGGATGTTATTCCTGCAATAAAAAGTAACCTCTCTGCAGGCTTTTACAATAGTCCTATTGAAGTAACATTGACTAATGATGTTTCTTCATCTACAATTTACTATACCTTGGATGGTGGTGAGCCTACAAACAATTCTAATATTTATACTAAAACCATTAAAGTCGATTCCACATCGATTTTAAGATCTCGATCTTTTTCTGAAGGAAAAATGCCTAGCCCTATTCTCACTAGTACTTACATCATTAATGAGCATTTTGAACTTCCCGTTATATCCATTTCTACCTCACCTGAAAATCTCTGGGATTATAATTCAGGGATATATGTTAAAGGCCCTGGAGCTTCAAATAATTATCCATATTTTGGAGCTAATTACTGGATGGACTGGGAAAAACCGGCACACATTGAATTCTTTGAAACTGATGAATCTCTTTCTTTTTCTCAGGATATTGGATTGAAACTATGGGGAGGATACAGTAGAGTCTGGCCCCAGAAAGGTTTTTCAATTTTTGCCAGAGGCAGATACGGAAAACAAACTTTCGATCACAGAATTTTCCCCGATCGTGAGTTTAATGATTATTCTTCCTTCATTCTAAGAAATAGCGGAAGTGAATGGGCTCTTACTATGATACGTGATGCTATGATGCAACGTCTCATATATGATCATACCGAAGTGGATATTAGCGCTTGGAGGCCATCAATTGTATTTCTTAATGGTGAGTACTGGGGAATTTTGAATATCAGAGAAAAACAAAATGAAGAATATTTAGCTGCCCATCACGGAGTGAATCCTGACAATGTGGACATGTTGGAAGGAAGCGAAGTAAACGTTATTGAAGGGGATTCTGAACATTATGATGAAATGCTGAGTTTCATAAAAAATAATACCTTAAGAGATTCATCTATATACATTGAATTAAAAACAAAGATGGACGTGGATAATTTTATCGATTACCAGATATCTGAAATCTATTTTGCCAATACAGACTGGCCAGGTGGAAACATTAAATATTGGAGACCCAGAACTGAGGATGGTCAATGGAAGTGGATCCTTTATGATACAGATTTTGGGTTTGGTTATTTCTACAATGCACAAGCCTATGATAATACACTTGATATGGCTACTGCGACGAACGGACCTTCCTGGCCTAACCCCCCGAATTCTACCTATCTTTTTCGGAAATTATTAGGTAATGATTCCTTCAAACAGGAATTTAATAGGCGATTCGCAGATCATCTTAATATCACTTTTGAACCAGATCGGGTAAAATACATCATACGGGAAATGAGGGAAAAAATTCGCCCCGACATGCCAAGAAACATAGAACGTTGGAAGGATGAACCGGCTGATTTTGACCGAACATTTGGTTCTATTGAAGAATGGCTGTCCAACTATGAGGAATTGCTTGATTTTGCTGAAAATAGGCCTTCTTATGTACGCACTCATTTGTCAGATAAATTCGATCTTTCGGGAACGTCACAAATTACCTTACACATTGAACCTCAAGGGGCTGGAGTAATTGAAATTAATGAACGTCTTAGTGTAGATAAGCCAAATTGGTTGGGTGAATTCTTTAATAAGATTCCCATAGCATTAAATGCAAAGTTCAACAATGGTTATGATTTTGTTAGATGGAAAGGAGATATTTCTGGATCTACGTCTTTGATTAATGTAAATCCTGAGTCTGATTTAACTCTTGTAGCGGAATTCAAAACAGGATCTAATTCATCAAATACAATCGTTATCAATGAAATCAATTATAATTCTTCCGACTCTTTTGATACTGAAGATTGGGTTGAGTTACATAATACCGGTAATGACTCTATTGATGTAGGAGGTTGGATATTCAAAGATGAGGATGATGATCACACATTTGAAATTTCAAATGGAACGATGATACCTGGAAATGATTATCTTGTTTTGGTTCAAAATGCAGAGAAATTTTTTACCCTTTTTCCTGAAATAGATAATTTTTTGGGCAATCTTGATTTTGGATTTAGTGGTAGCGGAGAGGTATTGCGATTATATAACAGGACAGGTGATCTGGTGGATAAGGTTGAATATGATGATAAATCTCCATGGCCAGAAGAGCCAGATGGTGACGGCCCAACTTTAGAGTTAATTGATCCAGCCTCAGACAACAGTTTAGGTGAAAATTGGCGCGCTTCACTTGATCCGCATGGTTCCCCAGGTCAAAAGAATGTAAAAAGTGTCTTTGTTTCGGATCAGAATGTTTTTTTACCAACTGAATACAATCTGGCACAAAATTATCCCAATCCATTTAATGGTGAGACACAAATTCTTTTCAGTTTGCCCGAAAAAGGAATAGTATATGTCCATGTTTACAATCTATTGGGAGAGGTGGTCGATACAATTACATATAATCATTTAAACCCAGGTGTTCATAGTTTTAAATGGAAACCTAATTATAGGATAAGTTCAGGAATATATTATTATCAACTGAAGGTGAACGGAGTAATTAAAGATACTCGATCAATGGTGCTTTTAAGGTAATACCTTATATTTTTATAAATATCTTCTTTCTATACATCCAATAAAGCAAAAGCCAGAACACGACTACATGCGCTAGGGCAAAGAGAAATGAGCCGTTAAGGTCGCCGGCTAGGGGTTGAAAGATAGTTTTGTATAAATAGCCATAACCTGATATAACCCTATTTTTGTATTCAAAATTTATTAACAGTAGTGCCTTGGACCATAGTCCGGAAGCAGCATAAACAAAGATTGAATTGGTACCAAAGATAACGAATGGCCACGCAATATTATGAAACCCTTTAAAATCAATCAGCCAGTAGAATCCAGCCATAAAGAGGGTTGCAATCCCTCCCGTAAAAAGAACATAGGAACTAGTCCAAATCTGTTTATTAATAGGAAAAACTAATCCCCATATCATGCCTAATAGTGTTCCCAATACTCCCCATTTTATTAATTGGTAAAACACATTTATTCCGTTGACCCTGTTCTGAAATCTTTCACCTATAGCGTAACCAATAATAACCGAAACTGCGGCCGGAATGGTGCTAAATAAACCTTCCGGATCAAATGGAATACCAGTACCGCCATAAAGATGGCTTTCTCCAAGAAGTGCCATATCTATAGTTCTTACAATATTTGTCTCAAGAGAATAAGGGTTAACGCCCCCGAAAAATAAAAGGACAAACCAATAAATCAAGAGTATAAAAGTGGAAAAATAGAACAGTTGTTTTCCATGGATGTGTAGGACTGCAATTGAAGAAATCCCGTAAGCTATACCAATTCTTTGTAAAACACCCATGACACGAAATGAGGACCAGTCCCAGTCTTGACGAATGAAAGGGAAAGCATTCAGCATGAGACCAATGACAAATATTGTGACCGATCTCCAAATGATTTTTTTAATAAGAAGAGATGATGGCTTGTAATCAAATCTGGAGAAAGAGAATCGCATAGCAGTGCCAACAATGAACAAGAAAAATGGGAATACCAGATCTGTGGGTGTGCATCCATGCCATTTGGCATGGCGTAAAGGTGCATAAACATAGTTCCAACTTCCTGGTGTATTTACAAGAATCATAAAACCTATTGTAAGTCCCCGCAAAGCATCAAGGGATACAATTCTTTCTTCGTTTGTATCATTCATAAGACTACTTAACGTAAACCATTTTTTTTGTTATTACATGATTATTGGTTTTAAGTTGCGCGAAATATATCCCGCTTGGAACATTGTGAGGATACCAAGCAATTGAATGAGATCCTGGTTCGATATATCCGGTAAAAAGTGTTTCTACAGTACGTCCATTGACATCAAGAATGTCCAAAGAAAAACCTGAGTTATTGGGAATCCTAAACTGAATAGTAGTACCGCTATTAAAGGGATTTGGATAATTGTTGTATAGACTTATTGCTTGCGGTAATAGAACTTCTTTAGATATTGATACAGAACGAATGCTTTTTCCCACAGATTCCAACAGCGGTTGACGACCATTGATGATATCATGGCCGATAGCCCAAATCATGACACCAGAAAGATTTTCTTCAATTGCCTTTTCTGTTTTTTTCATTACGGAGATAGAATCATCATATGTAATGAGTTTAGTAGAATCACTGTTCATTAAATAAGGTACTTCTGAGAAATTATCCCACAACCGATTCCAGCCAGAATTTATGTAGGCAGGTACAGCATTATATCTTAAATCGGTAACATTTCCAGTTTTTGTATTATATAGTTCAGAAGCATTGAACTGTTTGCCGTAAAAGGGAATCCCCAGCACCAATTGAGAAGGAGAAATCTTTCGTTGCTGTAACAGGTAAGCTAATGCTGTATTAAGAGAACCGTCAGAACAGTTTGAAGGCGCCGATATAGGTGAATTATGTCCAGCATGATTGGTCCAGGATCCATGAAAGTCATAAGTCATAACACCAAACCAGTCACAGTAATTCATCAATTCATCGTATTGAAACCATTGTCCGGACCAATTTCCTGAACTGATAGCCATCGTAAGACGGTAATCGGTGTTAATTTCATCCAATTCTGTTCTAAGTTCACTAATAAACAATGTCAAATTAGTTTTATCTAAAGAAGAAGAGGGATATTCCCAATCAATATCAACACCATCATAATCATTCGTTTCAACAAAACTCACTATATTTGATATGAAGTATGATCTGAGTGTAGAGTCAGCAACAACATCGGAGAACGCATCAGAATTACCCCATCCACCAAGAGCAATGAGTATTTCACGGCCTTCAAGATGAACCATGTAGTTCAAATCAGGATCAATCATTCCAGTATACATTGACAAAGTTCCATCCTTATTTGGCCAAGCAAAGGCATGAATAATATGGGTTAAATTGTTAAAATCAATTTGACCTGGCTTTAAATCGCTTTTTATCCAGTGGGGATAATAACCAATGACTTTTGGTTCAGCGGATAATGGAAAGTGGTAAAGTGAAATAAGGAGATATATAATTACAGTATGAAGTCCTTTTTTCAGCATTATATACAATATTCTTCTCCCGGGGCCGTGAATTTACCCAGCATCTGATATTAAATTTGGATGAAATTATTATTGGAAAGGAACTTCCTTTTATCTCCCTCTTCGTAAAATGGTTTCATGATATGTTTTTAAAATTTGAATATCTTATATTCGGAATATGAAATTTATCCAAAACATTATCCTTAAAAGCACCACCTCCTTCATACTAGTATTTTGTATTTCATCAACATTGAAGGCTGGAGTAACTGGGAAAATTTCTGGTCAAATTACTGATGAATCAACCGGTGAACCTTTAGTAGGAGTAAACGTTCAGGTTGTTGGAACATCATTGGGAGCTGCAACTGATATATCGGGTTACTTTAACATCCTTGGTGTAGCACCTGGTAATGTCTCAGTTCGTGCATCAGCGATTGGATATGCAACCTATGAAATAAGTGATATTCGTATTTTGATTGATCAAACTTCTCGAGTTGATTTTTCTCTCACTCAAGAAGCCGTAGAGGGTGAGCTTGTAACTGTAATGGCTCAGAGGAATGTTGTTCGTGAAGATGTAGCAACAAGTGTTGCTTCAATGTCTGGTGATGAAGTTAACGATCTTCCATTATCCTCTGTTAGTGAAGCAGTTGGTTTACAGGCTGGTATTGAAGGCGACATGGTTATTAGAGGAGGAGGTGCTGATGAAGCCCTTTTCCTAGTGAATGATGTTACTTTGAGAGATGCGAGAAATAACCAGCCAATTTCAAGTGTTGCTCTAAGCGCGATACAAGAATTATCCGTTGAAAGGGGCGGATTTAATGCTGAATATGGACAAGTCCGCTCTGGCATTATTAATGTGGTAACAAAAGAAGGTAGTAAAGATTTATATACTGGTTCGGCCACCATAAAATACAGTTCTCCTGCTCCCAAGCATTATGGTGTTTCCCCCTTTGATGTTAATTCTATGTGGCTTCGTCCATATTTGGATGATGAAGTTGCTTGGGAAGGGACAGCAAGTGGAGTATGGGACCCCTATACTCAAAAACAATACCCAAGATTCGAAGGGTGGAATACAGTTTCTGAAAGATTGTTTTCTGATGATGACCCATCTAATGATTTGACACCTTTTGCTGCTCAAAGATTATTTATGTGGGAACATAGAAAACGTCCTGTCCTAGATCAACCTGATCATAATATTGATGCTGGCTTTGGTGGACCTATACCAATCCTAGGTCCAAAACTTGGGGATCTTCGTTTTTTCTCCTCATTTCGACAGGAACGAGAGATGTTATTAATCCCTTTAGGTAGGGATGATTATATAAGTGAAGACCTAATGCTTCAACTTACTTCTGACATAAATCCATCAATGAAACTCAAACTTTCAACCATGGTCGGAAGGAACTCAAATATAGCCCAAAATGGGACGGAACGGGCTTACAGTACACATTACATGCGAAGTCCTTTTGATATTGCAAATAGAATTTATGGATCCAGACAGCATGACGACAGTCGCTTATTTTCAAATTCTTACTATAGCCTGGCTGATGTTGATCATAAAATGTATTCAGGAGAATTAACTCATACTCTCAGTCCTAAAACATTTTATGAAATTAGTATTCATCATGTCTCTAGGTCATATGAGACTGGGCCAATTTCCTTAAGAGATTCCTCTATAGTTAACGAAATAACTGAGGGCTTATCTGTTGACGAAGCGCCTTTTGGATGGAGTCCCTTACCTGATGTAGGAATTACTGGAATGTTTTTTGGCGGGCATACAGCAACATCAAGAGATTCAAGTAAAGTATCTTCAACTACATTCAAGTTCGATATCACTAGCCAGTTAAATAGAAGTAATTTGGTAAAAAGCGGATTAGAAATTGTAATTAGCGACTTAGATCTTGATTACGGAGTTGTGAATGTTGTTTTCCCTTCAAGTAACAACTATGTAAAAATGAGCCAAAAACCAATACGCGGAGCTTTTTATCTGCAGGATAAACTCGAATCCAAAGGTTTTGTTCTTAATGCTGGTTTACGTCTGGATTATCACAATGGAAATACAGAATGGGTCAATCTTCAACCTTTCTCAAATGAATGGAAACAATATAATTCAACAAAATTTGATTCAGATTCAACCTATGGGGCAAAACCCGTTGAATCAATGATTTCTCTTAGCCCTCGATTGGCCATATCCCACCCAATAACCACAACCTCAAAATTATTTTTTAACTATGGTCATTTTAAACAGTTACCTACTTATGAGCAAATGTATCGATTGGGTCGAAACTCAGGGGGTGCCATGAGAAACTATGGGAATCCTGAGTTAATGATGTCAAAAACTGTATCTTATGAATTGGGCTTTGATCAACTTGTTTTGGATAGATTCCTGATTCAATTAGCTGGCTTCTATCATGATATATCAGATCAGCAAAGTTTCGGAACGTATTACTCTGCTGATGGTAATGTGATTTTCACCAGTGCAAATAATAACAGTTATGAAGATATCAGAGGTTTTGAGTTAACGGCGAAAAAGACAGCGGGAGCCTGGTGGACTGGATTTGCTAATTACACCTATCAAGTGAATACAGCAGGACGTTTCGGAAAGTCCCAGATTTATGAGAATCCTTCTGAGCAACGCTCTTATGATCGAGATACAAAACAACTTTATCAGAGTCGGCCCATTCCACAACCTTATGCAAGAGCTAGCCTAACATTTAGAACGCCAAATGACTTTGGCCCAACTTTATTAAGTTTAAAACCTTTAGGTGGATGGGCTTCCAGTCTACTAGTTTTTTGGAAAGCAGGATATTATGCTTATGCTCACCAAGTATACCCTGGTGCTTCAGAAAATTTCCCTACTTTGCTTAAGTACAGAGACTGGACCGATTTTACTCTTCGTATAACTAAAACCATTCCAATAAAAAACGCTAGCATCACTTTTATGGGAGAAGTACAAAACCTATTCAATATTAAACGACTATCCATGGCGGGTTTCTATGATTTTGAAGATAGACTATCTTATTTTGAATCTCTTCATTTACCTGAAAGTGAAGCTTACAACAATATTGTTGGTAATGACCTAATTGGTACTTGGCGTGATGATGGAATAGAATATCAACCCATAGAAATAGTTGGTGGTTCTATTGAAGAATTAGGAAGCAATGATGTTAATGAAATTGCCATCTACTACGAAAAAGCTACGGAAAGATATATGCAACTTACTGGTGATGAATGGACCGAAGTCCATGCTAATGTAATGAAAAAAATACTCAATGACCGGGCCTATATTGATATGCCTAACCAAACTTCATTTAATTTTCTTAATCCAAGGCAACTCTTTTTTGCTATTCGGGTATCTTTCTGATGAAATGTAGGATTAGACAATTTGCGGTCTTTGTATTTAGTTTTTTCTTTTTATCAACTCTTTCAGCACAGCCAGCAGGTCAAGAAATCAAATGGTTCCGGGTTGGTTCACTTCATAGTTGGTTTTCGAACTTAGGGAGTGAACTTGAATCAGGAAGAACGGGAAATGACGCCCAACAGCAAGATGGATTAAGATGGCCAGCCGACTATGAATTTCAGGATTGCATTGCGGCTAAATCCATGTTTATAGGAACGACTAATTATGATGATCCGGTTTATGGAGTATCATTCCCATACAAAGTGGTTGCTGTTGGTACTCGGGGTGCTGATGCTATGAGTGAAATAATGCCACATAACTTTCAAATGTTTGGGAAATTTGATCATCCACTGGTTTTTGTCGATGGTGATCCTGCGACTAATAATTATTTTGATGATCTTGTTGATGTGGTTGATCCAAATTTAGATAGTGATAGAAAAATTGTTAACCAACTCCATAGTTCTATTGGTATTAGTATCGACAGGACGCTTCGTGCATTCAGTCAACAATACAATGACAACTATTTTGTATATGATTATGTGTTCAAGAATACCGGAATTATCGATCTAAATGGCACCAAAGTTGAAAAAACTCTTACTGATGTAATCTTTCATTTTCAATACAGATATGCTATCGGTCATGAAGCATTCAGGAAAGGTTGGGCCGCTGTAAATAATATCAATTGGGGAAGAAACATAATTAATGAAGTAGTAGGACCTCATTTACCAAATGACCAATCAGGAAGTGAATTAAGAGCTCACTATTCCTGGTATGGTCCCCATTCACAGAGTGCCGGTGGATGTAGCGGTGACTGGGGTTGTCCTAACTACAGTAGAGGTGGTCCTTTAGGTGCTTCCCAGTATGTGGGGACCGTGGTTCTTCATGCTGATACGTCACCTCAAAACCAATCAAATGATATGCTCCAACCAAAAACTACAAAATATCTGGGCAATGATACCGATAATACTACTTTGAGCCAGTATGACAAAAATGCTATGGAAAAATATTATTTAAGAATAAACGCTGGCCATCCGGAAAAAACACATGCTCAAGAAGTCGGAGATGGTTGCGCTGATTCATGGGGTAGTGATGCTGGAGGATTTGCTCAAGCACAAGGTTTTGGCCCATATACCCTAGAGCCTGGTGACAGTATCAGAATTGTTATTGCTGAAGCTGTAAATGGAATTAGCCGCATAAAAAGTCTTGAAGTTGGAAATAACTGGTTTTCTCATAGTGGATCTTCTTCACTTAATTTGCCAACCGGGGGTACTACCACGGATAAAACTGAGTATTTAAAAGCTTGGGTTGAAACAGGTTCAGATTCTCTTTTTGAAACATTTAGAAGGGCTTCTGTTAATTATAATAATAATTATGATCACCCACTACCTCCTGAACCTCCATCATTATTTGAGATTAAATCTGGTGGTGACCGCATAATGTTATCTTGGGATGGTACTGCGCCTGAGAGTCATCCTTATTTCGATGGTTACCAAATTTACAGGGCTGTTTCTCGTCCTGACACTACTTACGAATTAATATATGAAACGGATGGTTCTACTCCTGTTTCTTCGTACGAAGATCGTACACCTGTTCGGGGATTTGATTATTACTATTATATAGTTAGTAAAGATAATGGTTCAACAAATCCTGTAAATCCTGGGGTTCCTCTTGTTAGCAATAGATTTTATACTATGACAAATAAACCAGCTTATCTTCGCCGTCCAGCTGGTGGTGAGCTTTCAGAAATCCGAATTGTACCTAACCCATATCACATTAATGCAGTTAAGTTACAATTTGGTATTGATGCCCCAGACAGATTAGCATTCTACGGATTACCTCCAGAGTGTACTATTAGGATTTACACTGAGAGAGGAGATTTGATTGACACTATAGAACATATTGATGGTAGTGGTGATGAGTTATGGAACTCCATTACATCTTCGAGGCAGGTAATTGTCAGTGGTATTTATATTGCAGTTTTTGAAACTCCCAATGGTGAAAGCGCAATTAGAAAGTTTATCGTTGTCAGATGACAAAATTTTCCAAATCAACCTCTTTCATTATAGCATTTCAGTTTTTTTGCTCAATATTGTTATCTCAGGACAATAAGAAATTAGCACAGACCGGTTTTCAATTTTTAAGTGTTACCTCTGATGCAAGAGCTGCTGGAATGGGTAATGCCGTAACAGCTACGGGGCTAGGATCGTCTTCATTATTCTTTAATCCAGCAGGATTAGCCTCAATGAACACAAAAATGGATTTATCCTTTAGCAACAATAGTTGGATTGCAGATATTAGTCATAATTCATTTTCATTTGGTTTTAAACCTTCATCAGGTCGTCTAGGCGTTTTTGGGGTAACTGCTCATTCCGTTGATTACGGAGAAATATTAGGAACAGTTGTGGCGACGAATGAACTAGGCTACGAAGATACAGGTATAATCAAGCCTACAGCTCTTTCTTTGGGGTTAGGTTATGCTAAATCTTTATCTGATCGATTTTCCGTGGGAGCTAGAATGTCCATGGTTAGCCAAGATCTTGGAGCAGCTGTTATCCAAGAAAGTGATACCGCAACAGCTGAAATAAAAAATAGTCTTTCTGTTTTATCATTTGATTTTGGAACACACTTTAAAACTGGAATCCCCGGTTTGGACTTTGGGATGTCTGTAAGGAATTTTTCGCAAGAAGTAAAATATGCTGATGAAGGTTTTCAGCTGCCTCTCAATTTCACTCTGGGTATTTCAGCAGATTTAATAACTCTTACCGGTAGAAGGATTCCTGGCAATTCAATGAACCTGCAAATAGATGCTGCACACCCTAGATCCCACCCTGAAGAAATTCTTGTAGGTTTAGAATATTCTCCCATTCCACTTTTCTCACTTCGAGGCGGATATATCAGCAACCAAGACGAAATTGATGTAATGTTTGGTGCTGGATTGAGTACTGGGAAAATCAGCTTTGATTATGCTCTTACTCCATTTGGTGTTTTCGATAATGTCCAAAGAGTTACGATCAGAATGTCTTTATAACAATGGTAAAACCAAAAATAGCTAATCCAAGGATTTTTTGTCGAAATTTTTCCGTGTTAATTTTCTCAGTTCTCCTTACAAACTGCGAGGAATATCCAGAAGTCATTTCGCCTTGGCCTCCGGAAGATATTTCAATTTCAGATCCTGTTATTGCATTTGTTTCACCGCCAGCAGACAGTGCTTTCGCAAATTATTCAATAATCACTTTAACAGGCAGCAATTTTTCCTCTGACAGCGCTGGGAATATCGTTTATTTTAATTCACTACCGGTAGATATTATTTCACAAGAAAATTCACCATTGTTTGGTTCGAAAGTTACCTTAAAAGCACCAAATCTGCCCTCTGATGACATCACTATAAAACTTGTCTCTAAAGGCGCCATGAAGTTTGCAACCTATCCGTACAAACTAAAGGCAGTAGGAGAGGAGTATGGAGGTTTTACCAATATAGATAAGGTTAGAGCGATCGCAATGGATTCCGGTGAAAATCTTTTCGCTCAACTTAGTGACAAATCGGTTGTTAAAGTCACTCCAGATGGCTTAAGAATAGATTATGGAACAGTCAGTTTTTCTCAGGCCGGGGAAATCCGAATAGGCCCTGGTGGATTCCTATACATCCAACGAATAAGTCAACGAACTTTTTGGAGAATACCCCCTGGAGGTGGTGAAGCTGAACTCTTTTTAGAGTTTCCAGAGAAAGTTGAAGAAAAAACTGTAAAAATGCACACTTTTGATTTTGATGCAAATGGTATGATTTATTGTGGAGGTTCATCCGGAGGTTTATTTGTTGTTGGTCCAGACACCCTTGTTAATAGTACAGAGAAGTATCTGTCGGATAAAATAAAATCCATCAGAGTTTACTCGGATTATGTATACGTGGCCACGCTGAACGATATTTGGAAAAACGAGATTTTATCTTCAGATGGTTCATTGGGAGATAGAGAAAAAGTTTTTGACTGGTCTGATGCTGGGCCTTATTCAAAATCAAACATTAAATCCATAACATTTAACGAGAATGGTGAAATGATTATAGGTACGGTGGCTTCGGGTAAACTTGATCCAGTTTTAAGGGTTAACTCGAATGGGAAATTGGTCCCCGTTTATGAGGGAGTATTGTTGTCGCCTGCAATTCAAGTTTTATGGGGCAATGATATTTACATGTATGTCAACAGATATACATCGGATAATGAGAATAGAAGAATTATTAAGGTAAATATGCTTCAATTAGGCTCTGCTTACCATGGAAGAGGGCTGTAAATAAAAATCACTTGTTTTTTCATATTTTATCTTTAATTTGGGACGTTTTCAGACAATTAAAATAACGGAGGAATACGCATGTTAAGACTGAGATTAAGCACACTGACTTCATTACTAGCCATTTTTGGGCTAGTCACTTTGAATGCTCAGGCTACAGCCGTGATTAACTTCGAAGATGCATCCGCTTGGGAGACCAGTGGTTCGCATCCAGAAAATACTATATCTCTTGAGGATGAAAGTGAAACTTATTCCGAAGGTGCTGGTAGTATGGCTGTCATGGTTGAATACAATACCTTTAATGCATGGGGTGGATGGACTGATATGAGTCTAACCTTAACTGAAGCTTTTGATGCTTCGACCTACGATGAATTGCACTTTAAACTTTACCTTTCAAAGGAACCAACTCAAAATCACAGGACACTCCAATTTACGTGTGATCTCTTTGAAGATGATGGATCTGGCGCGGCTGGTGAGATGTGGCGTTATCCGGAAGATGTAGATATCTTCTACTCAGAGCACACTGGTGGAAGTAATAATGATTCTGCTGCCAGTTGGTTTGATGTTACGATTCCATTAAGCAACCTTATTCAGCCCGCTTGGTATTCACCTGTTGATGGGGTAAAGGATTTTAGCGCTGTAAGAAAATTCGCTATGGGAGTACACGCTGATAATGATTCTACAGCGTACTCAATGGGTGGCGAAGTTTCAGACACAGTTAAATTCTTCATTGATGATCTCTATTTTGCAAGAAAAGTAGATGATGGTCAGATTATGAATATGGAAGAAGATGCCGCTGTTTGGGGATCTAGTGCCATGGCCGCGTCTACGGTTATTACAATGGAGAATAGTTCCGAAGTATATGTTGAAGGTGCGGGCAGTATGAAATTTACTGTTGAACAAGATGAAGCTGATTATGTGGTTTGGGGCGGTTGGACCGATATAGGTTACACCTTCCCAGATGGCCCTTTAGCATTAGGTGATGCTACATCTCTTCGTTTTAAGTTTAAAGTTACTGACCTTCCTATAAGGAAGAACTTTATCATGACCTTTGATGTAGAGGATGTAAACGCTGATGAATCCACACAGCTTTTCCGCTGGGGTGGTGATTCTAAACGTCCGGGTCATTCAGGCATATTGAATCATATTGATTCAGACTATCCAAGCGGTTACCATAGCTCAACAACAGATGCTATGTATCGGGAAATTGTTATCCCGTTTGCAGACATGTTTACTCCCGGTTGGGCAGGTAAAGACACTGATGATGGTGTTGTTAATGACATTAAACTATTTAAGTTTGGTGTACATGCAAATCAGGCTGCACAAGTAAATGCCAATGGTGACACTGTTTCTGCTGGAGTAAGTGATGCTACAACATTCTTCATGGATGATCTCAGGCTTGCTCATAGCAAACGCGAACCGACGTGGCTTTCCACTAAGGATGAGATTTCTTTAGCGAGCTCATTCAGTCTGTCTCAGAATTATCCAAATCCGTTTAACCCGACAACAACCATTGAGTATTCATTGGAACAGAATCGGGACGTTGAACTTTCAATTTATTCTATCACAGGTGAATTGATAAGAACACTTGATTCGGGTAGTAAAACAGCTGGTGTGCATAAAGTTATGTGGAATGGTTTAGACAATCGTTCCCACCAAGTAGCTAGCGGTATATATATTTATTCGATCTCAGCTGGAGAATTTAATGCAACCAAACGTTTGGTGCTTCTCCGCTAATTATTGATCATAAGATCAAGGGTAAAAAAGAGGGCAACTTCGGTTGCCCTTTTTTTTTTGTGTTTAGTTTAGATACATTCTCATTCATGACAAAGACTAAGTGGATAGTTATATCTCTTGGGTTCGTGGTTTTCTTCTTTCTTTTTTTGTCATTTGGGACAAATTGGCAAAAGCAAGATGCGGTTTTACGTATAGGTGATTCCGTTATATTAACAGAAGAGTTTAATCACCGACTTAACCTCTCACCCGCCATTAATACCGATGATAATGAATATGATAGAAAGAATTCTCTTACTCGTGACCTTTTGATAGAAATGATTCTCTCCCAAGAAGCGGTGAAACGGAAATTTCATCAGGAACAATGGTTAATCCGGTATCTTGTCCAACTTAAGAAGGAAACTGTGTATGAATCGGTTATGAAAGCAGAGGTTTCAGATCGTGTTGCTATCAACGATTCACAGTTAATGAACGTATTTGCACGAATGAAAGAGTTGAGAACAGTCAAATACTGGGTATTTAATAATCGTAGGGAAGCTGAAAATCATTTGAAAGGAGCACTTTCAACGTACAAAGTGGTATTGGAAGGAAGTACTGAGGAAGAAGTCAAGACGTTGGAGTATGGAGAAGGTCTCCCCGTTATTGACGAGGCTGTATGGGATCTCAGCCTCAATGAATTCTCTGAACCAATCCGGATCGATGGTGACTACTATGTTGTCAAACTTGATGGCATCCATGCACACCCTAAATACGCTAATCAAAATTTTTCCTATTGGAGAATGAGTGTTGAAAAGCGGGTACGTTCAAGGCTAGAGAAGGAAGTTTTGATCAAGTTTCTTTCTGGGGTAATGAGTGACAAGAGTTTCACCATTGAAAAAAGGGTGTACGGGCGCCTCATGGACATCTTATCTGAATTGATGGTTGTACCAGATTCCACAAAGTCACTCCAGAATATTAAGATGGAAGAATCTCCACCATCCAGTTTGCAACAATACCTTGATGAACCAGTAGTTCGTTTCGAAAACGGCCATGTATGGTCCGTTAGGGAACTGTGGTGGAAGTTATATTTTAGCCCGTACCCCATCAATTTCAGATCACGGAGTCATTTGGATTCTGGATTCGGGGTGTTGCTCAGAAAACTTGCTGTTTTAGATGCTGTTGCCCAATACGGATTTAATGAAGGATACACTGAATCTGAGGATGTCCAGCATCAGCTCAGAATGTGGACACGGTATCTTCAATCTCAAAGTATAATTGCATCAATCTATACCTCAATAGTTATCGATTCCACTGAGGTAAATGATTATTACTGGAACCATCACGATTCATTCCTTCTTCCAGAGACAAGAAGGATTTCTGAGAAACTGTTTGATTCTAGGATCAGTGCCGTTGAATATATTGACAGAATGCCCACAAATAATGATGGAAAGTTTCATAACGCTGATGGAGTTACACAGAAGCTTGTTAACAGGGATTCGTATGGTGAAGTTGGGATTCAAGTGTTTCATATAAAATTTGGGGAGGTAGGGGGACCTATTAAAATCGACACAGATAAGTATTCAGTCTTTATACTGCTGGAGATACTATCACCAGAATATTCAACGATAAAAACTGCCTATAAAGATATTGAAGGAATAATTATGGAAAACCGTGTAAACCAAATAATATCACAACTTATCATTTCAAAAACTTCAGGTCTGGAGATGGAGGTAGATAGAGAAAAAATTATGTCTATAATGCAAATTCCAGGTGCCTTTTTGGTTAAAAAATCTCATTTCCCTAACCGTTTTGTTGTACCTCAAACAAGAACTTTTCCCCATCTTTCCGGATGGTTTGAAGGTTTGCTTGAATGAAGCATTTCAAACTAAGGCTCATCCCATTAATCTTTCTAGTATCTATTCTTTTAGGAGGAAAGACAGGTAAAATATCCGGAACGGTCTCTCTTTCAAATCAGGATAATGTTCCCGCCATAGGAACCAATATACTCATCTTGGGGACGGATCAAGGTGCCGCGACGGATCAGGACGGATATTTTTTCATCAACAATGTTTTGCCAGGAACATACTCTCTGCGATGTGAGATGATCGGATTCAAGACCGTAACTATGGAAAATGTTGTGGTTAAGATCGGATTTACCACGGCAGTTAATTTTTCCCTTGAAGAAGAAGTCCTTACAGGAGAGGAAGTAGTGGTTGTAGCAACGAGACCTGTTGTTGTTCGTGATCTTACCTCCACAAAGTCCGTAGTGACTAAGAAAGAAATGGATCAACTACCAGTGGAGACGGTTGAAGATGTTCTAAGACTACAGGCGGGAGTGGTGAAAGATGCTTCTGGAAATCTCCACTTCAGGGGAGGGCGAGCTGCGGAGGTCAGTTACATTGTTGATGGTATTCCTGTTGATGACAATTTCAGTGGTGGCGCCTCAATGATCCCTGAGAATAACGCTATCGAGCAGATTGAAGTGTTGAGCGGCATATTTAACGCTGAATACGGTAGAGCCATGTCCGGCGTGGTAAATATTGTGACCAGAGATGGATCAGATCGATACACAGGATCCATTTTTAGCTATTCAGGTGGATACGTGACGAACAATCCTTCCATGTACCTTAATCTCGACAGACCGCGCATTAACGGAACACAATCTTTGGAATTTGATCTAAGCGGTCCCTTGCCGATCTTCAACGATTTAAAATTCTTATTGACAGGAAAATTCCAAAACTCCGATGGACACCTGTACGGAATGAAAAGGTTCCTACCAGCGGATAATATTGGCTATACCGGTACAGAGGGAGAAACAATATCAGAAGCGGGGGACAGCAGCTTCGTTCCAATGTCTTATCGAGACAGAAAAAATTTGATGGCGAAATTGACTTGGAAAGCTACCAGCTCCATAAAACTTGCCTATAGTTTCACAGCCTATGATTCACGGAACAGGGAATACACACATGCGTTCCGTTATAATCCTGAAGGATATTATCGAAACACCAGCCTAGGTTTCAAATCTACTATTACCTACACCCATGTCTGGAGCCCGAAGACCTTTCATGAGTTCAGCTATTCCAATTATGGGAAAGGACGGAGACGATATGTTCATGAGAATCCATGGGATGAATTATATGTGAGTAATCAGATCTACACCCCCGCGAACAGTTTCAATATCGGCGGAAACATGGTAGATCACTATTATTATCGATCCAAAAGCAATGTTGTACTAGGCCATATCACAAGTCAAATCGCTCCCCAATACGAAATAAAGTCCGGTTTTGAAGTAATTACTAACGATTACAACGAAGAAGGTTTCAGCTTGATTTTTGATGATCAGAACTATATTGGTCGTCGATACTTTGATGAACAGGCACTTTCCACCATTCGGAACCGGTTTCAACCGTTGGAGGCTGCCTCTTTTCTCCAGACAAAGATGGAATTCATTTCGCTGGTGTTAAATCTTGGCCTAAGGTATGACTATTTCGATTCCAGGGCGAATATCCCAACTGACTTCAAGGATCCAGGCAATACCTACAATGTCAGACCGCAGAAGGAGGCGTACAATCAGGCAGGTGCAAAAACTCAGCTGAGCCCTCGATTCGGTCTATCCTACCGGATCACTGAAAGCGGATTTATTAGGGCTGCGTACGGCCATTTTTTTCAGATTCCACCCTATGCTCACTTATATCAGGGTGTGGACTATCGGATAATGCCCGGTAACCTTACCACGCATATCGGTAATCCCAATCTCGATCCTGAAAGGACAGTTATTTATGAATTAGGTCTCCAGCAGCAGATCACTTCTTCGATGGCTTTGGATATGAGTGTTTTCAGTAAAGATATACGGAGCCTCCTTGGCACCAAAATAGAACAGACCTATATCCGAAGTGATGTATACAGCCGGTTCATAAATCGAGATTACGGCAATGTTCGTGGAGTCACTCTTGCGCTCAACAATTTTGGAATGAATGTAAACCTTTCGGTGGACTACACCTTTCAGGTTGCAAAAGGAAATTCCTCTGACCCTCTTTCAGTACTTTTCGATGCAAAATCTAATCGAGAAAGCGAGAAAAAACTGGTTCATCTGGACTGGGATCAGACTCACACAATTAACTTGTCCCTCGGCTTTTCAACAACGAAAGACTTGAATGTCGGTATTATCGGCAGTTTCGGGACAGGGCTCCCCTATACTCCTTCCCGACCGGACAGGAAAGTGGAACTGGCAGACAAAAACAGCGCAAGACGTCCTTTCCATCACAACTTCGATTTCCGTTCGGAAAAAACTTTACCCGTAGGAAATCTCAAACTGAGATTTTTCGTCAAGATAGAAAACCTATTCGATACACGGAATGAAAATATCGTCTGGACTGATACCGGTCGGGCGGGTTACACGTTGTTAACAAAGTATCTTGGTGATTTGAGTGAACCAGTAAATACCATTGATGAGTATTTCACTCATCCCGAATGGTATTCACCACCGCGAAGTGTGAAAATCGGGTTCGGACTTAAACTGTGAGTAGAGTGGTCACGGTTCACATTGCTATTGTTAACTTGATATTTTTCACCAATCTCTATTCCCAAAATGACTACGAGGTATACATCGATCCGAACAAGGGAAACCGAGTCCACCGCCGTGAAGGATTAATGAATGGAAACCAAGTGGAGACTGTTATGTCCAATTGGGGAACAATAGGGCGGGCCGGCGGTCATCCTTATTCAGGCGCCTGGCCACGAAACACAGGGCATGATCATGTTTCTGAAATGACACTGATTGTTTCAGGTCGCGTTACCAACGAAGGAAATCAATATACTATAGCAACTGACGCTATGTATGGAGGTGAGGTTGACCCTGATGGAAGCACCGAATGGTCTTGGCAACCACTCCCTGGATATGCCTCTGTAAAATTGGGGCAGGATACACTTGCCATCAACACAAGGTCGGGTACTTGGCCCAAATCCTGGCCTGGACGCGATTTTAACTGGAACGGGAACTGGAACGGCTATTTTGGTCTTGGAATAGAGAATGCCAGCATGGAATGCCTCTATGTAATTGATGATTCCAAAAATGCTGAATTTGATTTCTACCCAGACCCAGCTGATAAAGAGATGCACGGTTTAGGACTTCAAGTTGAAACTCGCATGTTTCAGTGGGTTCATCCATTGGCGGAGGATGCTATTTTTGTTCATTATGCCGTGACAAACGTAGGGCAGGTCACTTACGGTTACGACAATCCTATTTTCTTTGGAATGTTTGCTGATACCCACCCCGGCGGTAACGGCTCCTCGGATGATGATTCCTTTTTCGACTTGGATGAAAACATGGTTTATGCATGGGACCATGACAATCTCGGCCGCTGGTTAACTTATACGGATATACTTCCGGGTTATCTTGGGTGGAAATTTTTAGAAAGTCCCGGTATTGGCGATGATCAGATCGATAATGACAGAGATGGCCTGTTAGATGAACGGAGAGATAATGATGCCGGCAGTTTTCTCTTCGGCCCTGTGGGGAAGTATGATATTGATAAATGGCACTGGGAAGGCGATGAGGATGGTGACTGGAATGAAACTATTGATGACTTAGGTAGCGACGGAGTGGGAATTTTTGATGAAGCCTATCCAGGGCCAGACAGTGACGGAACTGAAGGAAACAAAATACCAGATCAAGGAGAACCAAATTTTGGAATAACGGACAATGACGAATCTGATCAAATTGGCCTTACTGCTTTTGTTGTTAGGCGATATGGTTCAATAGATGCTAGCAATGATGAAATGATGTTTCAGGCAATGTCCAACAATGAATTTGATACGGAAATTGCCCAAACTGTCAATAATGTATGGATCTATTCTTCTGGAACTTTTCCACTAAAACCCAAAAAAACTGAAAGATTTTCTCTAGCCCTAATGTTCGGAGATGATATTAAAGATATCTTTAGGAACGCAGTAACGGCTCAGCGCATTTACGATAGTGATTATAGGTTTGCAAAACCTCCAGATCAACCTACCCTTACAGCCTTACCAGGTGATAAAAAAGTTGTTTTATATTGGGATACAAGAGCTGAACAATCACGAGATCCTATTTATGGTTTCGATTTTGAGGGCTACAAAATATTTAAAAGTACCGATCCAGGATTTTTAGAAGCAAAATTAGTTACTGGGGGTTTTGGGAATCCACGTTATATGAAAGCCTATAGAACTTATGATATTGATAATGGATTAAGAGATTTGCATCCGGTTGCATTAGGAGAAGAACAGGGAGAGGAGTATAACACAGGTGCACACTACTTTATGGGAAAGGATACAGGATTACGTCATTCCTTTATTGATAAAGATGTTGTCAATGGTATGACTTATTATTATGCGTTAGCTGCTTATGATAGAGGATATGACCATGATTTTTTTGAAAAAGGATGGAGTGATATTGATTCTTTATTAATTATTTCTCCAACTGAATCTCCTTACACAATTAAAGTTGAAGGTGGAGAAATTACTTCTCTTGATCGCAATTGTGCTGTCATAATTCCGTCAAGTTATTCTGCTGGCTATGTTGATCCATATGAAGGTTTGGGAGAAGATGGAAATATGTTACACATTGAGGGTAAAGCTACAGGCAATATCAAGCTTGATATATTTAACCCTTATTTAATTCCTTCTGAACATACTATTCAAATCACTTTTTCTGATTCAGTAGATCAATTTGAGAAAGTTCATGACAAGAGCGCCAATGTAATTGATATTACTTCAGGTGAAACAATTTTATCGATTTCTAACCTTAATGAACATGATTCAACAAAGGTGCACTCTGGAATGACCATTTCTTTTAGGGAAGATACAGTTTCCTATAAGTCAAGCCTACCATTGAGTAGATGGAATAATGAAAGTGAAATGAATAAATATTCACGATTTTTACCATATGCCAGTGCAAAAAGAAGAGTATATGCGCCTATAGATATAGATATTGTTTTTTATGATACAGCAAAAGACTCAGCCTGGGATCGGGCTTTAATTAAAAAACATCCTGCTCCTTTCAAAATAATAAATAAAACTAGCCAACTTAATTTGGAAGCAATTTTTAATGAAGGATCAAGAAATGGAAAAATTGATCCTGTTGAATCAATTAGAATTATAAAAACATATATGGATAATGAAAATAAATTAAACCACATGGGTTATTGGGTATTGAATTTTACTCGTGACACAGATGGTAATTATACATCTCCTGCAGAAGACGATACTTTTAAAATTAGAACAATAAAGCAGTTCCGTTCCAATGATATTTATGAATTCACTATGCATACCCTCATTAATCAACAAGCCGCTTTGAATGAACTTGAAAAGATTAAAGTTGTGCCAAATCCATATGTGGCGACTTCCTCTTGGGAACAAAAAAGCACAACCACGATTGGACGCGGAGAACGGAAAATTCAGTTTACTCATTTACCTCAAGAATGCACAATCCGAATTCTAACAATAAATGGTTATCTCGTAGATACAATTAATCATCAAGGAGATGCTCTTAATGGATCAGAATTCTGGGATTTACGGTCTAAAGATAACATGGACATTGCATTTGGTATTTATCTATATCACATCGAAGCGCCAGGATTGGGAGAAAAAACAGGAAAATTTGCGATTATAAAATGAAAAATAGGTTTTATTTAGAATGTTATTTATCAACAATTTTATTTATTGCCATTCCACTCTACTGTCAAAATGATTACGAGGTCTACATCGACCCCAATTTAGGAGATAGAATTTACCGGAAAGAAGCTCTTATGAATGGTAATCAAGTAGAAACAATGATTGCCAATTGGGGATCAATTGGGAGAGGAAGTCATCCATATTCAGGGGTTTGGCCAAGAGGAACTGGGCATGATCATGTCTATGAAATGACACTTCTTGTTACTGCACAGGTTTCCAATGGTGGTAATATATACAATATAGCAAGCCATTCTTTTCTTGGTGGTGAAGTATCTCCTGATGGTTCCACTGAATGGGCTTGGCAACCATTACCGGGTTATTCCACAAGTAATCTCTGGCAGGATACTCTTGCCATTAGTACTAGATCATCTACTTGGCCGACTCATTGGCCCGGAAAGGAAGAAAAATGGAACAATAACTGGAACGGTTATTTTGGTCTTGGCATTGAAAATGCCAATATGGAATGTCTTTTTGTTCTTGACGATTCAAAAAATGCTGAATTTGATTTCTACCCTGATCCATTGAATAAATCTTTAAGAGGATTAGGTCTTCAAGTAGAAACAAGGATGTTTCAGTGGGTTCATCCGCTTGCCGAAGATGCAATATTTGTTCACTATGCCGTAACAAATGTTGGTAAAACTACATATGGTGAAGAAAACCCCATTTACTTTGGTATGTTTGCTGATACACATCCAGGTGGGATGGGATCTACAGATGATGATTCGTATTTTGATTTAGATCACAATATGGTTTATGCGTGGGACCATGACAATATAGGGCGGTGGTTAACCTATACAGATATTCTACCAGGATATTTAGGTTGGAAATATCTTGAAAGTCCTGGTATTGGTGATGACTTCATTGATAATGACCGTGATGGTCTTGTAGATGAAAAAAGAGATAATGCAGCAGGGGATTATATATTTGGACCTATTGGTAATTATGGAACTGAAAAATGGCACTGGGAAGGTGACGAGGATGGAGATTGGTTAAAATTGCTCGATGATGTGGGAACGGATGGTGTTGGAAGTTTGGATGATCATTATTCTGGACCCGATTTGGATGGAACCGAGGGTAATGAAATACCTGATCAAGGAGAACCTAATTTTGGAATCACGGACAATGATGAATCAGACCAAATAGGTCTTACAGGCTTCGTGGTTAGACAAAATGGGGCAATAAACACAAAAAATGATCGTCAATTGTACGAATTAATGTCTAAAGGCTCCTTTGATACTGAAATAGCACAAACAACAAACAACATTTGGGTGTATTCTTCAGGTACTTTTCCACTTTATCCAAATAAGACGGAAAGATTCTCGCTAGCCTTACTTTTTGGCGAAACTCTTGATGATATCACCCACAATGCCAGAACTGTTCAACGCATTTATCAAAGTGATTATAGATTTGCCAAACCACCTAAACAGGCAACCCTTAAAGCCATCCCTGGTGATGGAAAAATTACTCTTACCTGGGATACTATTGCCGAATTTTCACGAGATCCTTTGTATGGCTTCGATTTTGAAGGTTATAAGATATATAAAAGTACTGAACCAAGTTTTCTAGAATCAAGAAATATAACAGGTGGATATGGAAATGCTAGATATATCAACGCTTATAAAACTTTTGATTTAAAAAACGGTTTAAAGGGTCTTCACCCAATAGCTTTAGGCGAAGAGGGTGGGAGCCGCCAAAATACTGGGGCTCATTATTTTTTAGGAAACGATATGGGCATTAAACATTCCTTTGTGGATTATGATGTTGTTAATGGAATGAGATATTACTATGCCTTGGCATCTTTTGACAGAGGCTGGGATTTTGATTTTTACGAAAGAGGATTGAGTGATTTTGATTCTCTTGTAATTATTTCCCCTTCAGAATCTCCGTATACAATAAAAGAAGAAGCCGGTTTAATTACATCCATTGATCGAAATTGTGCTGTTGTTACTCCTGGTACTTATCCAGCTGGGTATTTAGACCCAAGCAGTGCTTTAGATAATGAGGGAGCAATGTTTCACATACAAGGCAATGCTACTGGAAAGATATATTTAAATATTTTGAACCCTACTCTCATTAAACAAGGACATACTTTGCAGGTAACTTTTTCAGATTCTTTAGACTTTTTCAAACAGGTTATTGATAAAAATGCTTTTATTAAGGACATTTCATCTGAAGATACTTTACTTGTGGTAGCAAATATAAATGAACACGATTCTTCATTTCCTTACAGTGGTGTCACCTATACTTTTAAGGAGGATACTGTTACCTTTGAAACAACAAAAGATAATAGCTATTGGAATGAATTAAGTGAAATGCATAAGTATTCTAGAATATTGCTGTCTGGCAATGGCTCGAAACGAATATTTGTACCACTTGATATGGATATCATTTTTTATGATACAAACATTGACTCAGCTTGGAACAGGAATATAAATAAAAAGATCGCTGTTCCATTTGAAGTTATTAACAAAACTAATGACGTTCATTTAGATTTAATTTTTGACGAAACAAGGACAAGAGATGGGAAAATAGAACCTCTAGAGACAATTCAAATTGTCAATTTGTTCGAAAAAGAAGACGGTACCACTGGTTACAAAGTTTATTGGGTTGTTCAATTTTTATCTGATGATGGAGAATTTTTTGAACCAACCAAGGGAGACACTTTAAATATTAGAGTCAACAAACCTTTCCAAAGCGATGATATATTTGAATTTTCCATGAACCACCTTGTGTCTAATGAGCGAGCCAAAAATGAACTAGAAAATATCAAGGTTGTACCTAATCCATATGTCGTTACGAATGCTTGGGAGCAAAAAAATACTACAACAATTGGCCGAGGTGATAGAAAAATACAATTCACTCATCTACCAAAGGATTGTACTATTAGAATATTATCCATGGATGGATATCTAATAGACACAATAATTCACAATGGATCTGATTTAAATGGGTCAAAATTTTGGGACCTTAAAACCAAAGATAACATGGACATTGCCTTCGGTATTTATTTTTATCACATAAATGCTCCAGGTATTGGAGAAAAAGTTGGAAAATTTGCAGTTATAAAATGAAACGCTATATAATAAATAAAATTTGTTGGTTTTTTCTTTTTATTGCATTCCAATTTTCACCTGTTTTTACTCAATATGTTGAAAATGTTTCTAAAGTGGGAACTACTTCAGCACCATTTTTAAATATACCCATAGGAAGCCGGGCAACAGCAATGGGAGGAGCTTTTTCTGTTATTCAAGGAGATCTCTCATGCATCTATTGGAACGCGGCGGGGCTGTCTCAATTGCAAGGGATAAAAGCCATGGCGTACCACTCTGAATGGATCGTTGATACCGACTTTGATGTGGTGGTCGCTGGGATCTCTCTGGGAAATCAAAGTACAATTGCCGCCAGCTTGACTTCTTTCCGAACAGGTATGATGGAAATAACCACATTGCCAGAACCTGAAGGAACAGGTGAATATTTCCAGCCAACAGACCTAGCCATTGCTATCGCTTATGCAAGAAACCTCACAGATCGGTTCTCCATCGGCGCCACAGGGAGGGTGATTAGACGGCAGGTCTGGAATATGATTAGTTCGGGGATGGCAATAGATATTGGAACGCTCTATGATACAGGATATCGTAATACCATGATTGCCGCGAGCATTTCAAACTTTGGGGGAGATCTGAAACTTGTTGGGCGAGACGTGAGAGTAAAGCACGATATCGATGAGCTGATTCTAGGAAATAATGACAATATATCGGCTGACCTTTCGACCGAGTCTTGGCCTTTACCACTGGTCTTCCGTTTTGGCCTGACCATTGAACCGATTAAGTCTGAATCACAAAACTTGATCGTTGCTGTGGACGCCGTCCACCCTAACGATAATACTGAATATGTTAATATCGGCTTAGAATACGGTTTTCTTTCAACATTCTACCTTAGAGCTGGATACAAGTCGCTTTTCCTCAGGGATAACCTTCAAGGACCGACCTTTGGTTTTGGTGTACACCGGGATCTGTTTTCTGGTATTGGACTCGACATTAATTACAGTTTCATGACATTTAAGTTTGTTGAGAATGTTCACAGTTTTGATCTGGTCTTTACCTTTTAGTCAATGATAAACATAAATCCAAAGAAGAGATTTATTGCGATGATGGTCACCATCATACTACTCATTACCTCCTGTGATACACTGAAGAGTCCTTTTAGTTATGAGGAGAAAGTATTTGCAAATGATGACTATACCAACTTCTTCCCCTCGCTTCCATCTCTTGAGGCCCAAGATGAGGTGCATATTTTCGATGCAACTACGTCGAGCCAGGTTGAACTTCTTCCTCTCATCTCTCTTCAGGGTATTATATCTAAAACAAAACCGTCACTGTTCCTCCAAATGGATTCTCCATCGAGAATTTGGATCAACGATCTGAAGGACTGGTACAAGATTAATGTTAATGAAGATTATATTAATGACCGTGTTGGATTGATAACCCGATTCCTCGATGAAATTCCAGAAAAGAAATACATTCTATGTGATACCAACTCGGTGAATGTGGCGATGAGTCTTGCCGGAGTTACGGGACATTTGGTTTTTGATCAAAATGATTCTGATCTTGCTAAGTCTTTGGGCTTGACTCAGTCAATAGATTCCAGGGGTAAGGATCAAGACTGGTTGATGGGGCAGTACGGAAATGACTTCAGCAACAAACTTGTGATGATTCAATCAGACGTGGAATTTGGTGGTCGTGATCTAGCCATCGCGCACGAGGCTCTTCAGATTTCCGGCGATAGTGAGAAAAAACTACCCGGTTCGCTGGAGGAGGGGGCGCCTGTTCTGGGTACTCTCCCTAAAGAATCAAAGTCAGCGTGGTTATCCAGGGTGAGCCAAAATGGCTCTATTTTCATTCAATCAGAAAATGCTTACAACCTTTCGGTCCTCTCGTCGGCCCATGCCAGGAATGTTTCCCAGCATCATAGGACTTATACTGTTCCCGATAGCGTAGTGCATTATATCTGTTTCACCACGACAGGAGGAGAAGACCTCGGTCATTTAACGTCAGATTTTATGAGCAACTCTTCACATTACTCAAACTCTTCTCGCGGGAAAGTGGATATGGCATGGCCTATTTCGGCCTCAGTACTTGATCTTTCATCGACGGTGATCAAATACTATTATGACAAAGCATCCCTTGAATCCTATAGAGATGTCTTTGTGTGTGGAGCTTCCGGAGGAGGCATGTTTTTCCCTTCACTATCACTCAACTTAGGTGATCATATCAGCAAATTGCAGAAGGCGTTAGAGCTATCGTCCCTTAACATAATTTCCATTGAGGATATTGTAGATAACTTATCTGACCTAAGTGTGTTTGATCAGTACACTTCCCTTGATGAAGTTGACGGAATTTTCTATACTGATCATTCAGAGCTGGATCATTTCTCTGGTGAAATTGTCTGGTCCAACAACAAACCAGTCGTTTCCGCACGATTTACCATTAATGAGAGCATTGACGAAGAGATAGTCATGGAAAACCTTATGGATATGGATGGTAAGGCTTATTCTCCAAAAGGATATAGCCTCATTGTATTGAATCACGATTACAGAACGATTTCTCTTGCTGAAGAAATAATGGATAACCTAAACCCAAAGAAATTTGCATCAGTACCACCGGATGTGTTTATTGAACTCATAAAGAACAATATAGACCATTAACTGTTATATTTCAGGATCCAAAAAATTATAAGGAGAAGCAATAATGAATTCCAGTCCTGTAAAAGGTCACTCCTGTGTTCTCATTTGTTTAACTTTTCTATCAAGTTTTATTTCAGCACAAGAAACACTTAATGATGGGTTAGTTGGCCTCTGGACTTTTGAAGACCCTCATGTTCTTGAGAGAGATGAGAGCGGCTATAAACAGGATGCTGTCAACAATTATGTTGAAGTAACTACGGGTATAGTGGGTGATCATGCAGCTCTATTCAATGGAAGTACATCTAACATTACTATTTACAATACAGTTAAATGGGATCCTGAACTTAATCCTGCAACATCTGTATCAGCATCAGCATGGTTTCGAACTGAACAAAAAGCTGAAAACTATGCATCTATTATAAGGCATGAAAAACATTTTACCCCATTCCAACTTACACCCAATGGAACGGCCTGGGTTGCCACATTTCATCCAGGTCTTAATGTTTCTCTTCAGTATACTTGGGATGGTATTTTTAATGACAGTGCCTGGCATCATATTGCTGTAACGTTTGATAGTACAGACGTTAAAGAAGCTTGGACACATGTATGGATTGACACAGTATTGGTTAAATCAACGACCAGTGACATTCCATTTCTTGTGCCTGATAGCACAAAAAACTATCCATGGATTTTTGGAATGAATGAATCTGGCAAAGAACCCTATAATGGTGAATTAGATCAGGTACGTTTATATATTCGGGTCTTAACATTTGATGAAATCAGAAGGCTTTATTTTGAACCTACTACGAACATAGAATATCCAACTTCAATTGATAATAAAACTGTCGGATTGCCGAGGAAAATCAATCTAAATCAGAATTACCCAAACCCCTTCAATGGAACTACGAAAATTGAATATTCATTAAGTCAAGATACCAATGTCAATTTGACGATTTATAGGATTGATGGGCAGCTTGTAAAGGTACTTCAAAAAGGCCTTCGTTCAGCGGGTCAACATGCATTATTTTGGAACGGAGAAGACCAAACCAACCAGCAGGTTGCCAGTGGTATATATATTTACACATTGGAGACAGATGTTTCAAAATATTCCAAAAAGCTTCTTCTTTTACGTTAATAATTGTGCTAAGAATTAGAATTGAATGATTTTAACATTCTTTAATTATTAATCTTTGTATAAAATGTTTCATTAATTATTAGGAAAAATCAATGCAACTCCTATCACAAATAAGGTTTATATACGTTACAATAATTTTTTTCCTCTTCATTAACGGGTGTGCCAGAGATGACAGTGCTGATCTTGTAATCAAAGGTGGAAAAATATATACTGTGAATCCTGGGAATCCCATAGCGGCAGCTGTTGCGGTAAAAAATGGACGCATAATAACTGTTGGTTCTAATTCCATTATTGAACCCTTAATAGGTAATAAAACCGAAATAATTGATCTTCAAGGAAAAACGATGATTCCCGGTTTTATCGAATCTCATGGCCATATCATGGGACTTGGTTCATCAAAGATGAAACTCGATTTAAATGGTATCAAAGACTACGATGAACTGGTTGGTATGGTAGCTGATGCAGTTTCGGAAACGGAACCAGGAGAATGGATACTGGGAAGAGGATGGCACCAGAGCAAATGGACACCACAGCCGCAACCTATGGTGAAAGGTTTTCAGACACATCATAAGCTGAGTGCCGTATCACCGGACAATCCTGTTTATTTGACCCATGCCAGTGGGCATGCCGGTTTTGCCAACGCCAAGGCCATGGAAATTGCCGGGATTACTTCTGGATCTAACTTTGATATGGAACTGGGTGATGAAATTTATTTAAAAAGAAATGATGGTGAGATAATTAGAGACGAAAATGGGAACCCTACAGGTATATTTAACGAAGTAGCTCAACGCCTAATCTCTAAACATATACCGGAAGAAAACGATAACTACCGCGACAAATCTCTTGAACTAGCAATAGAGGAATGTCTTATAAACGGTGTCACTTCCTTCCAAGATGCTGGATCAGGAAGAGCCAGTATTGATACATATAAACGTTTCTTGAATTCTGGGAAAATGAAAATTCGGTTATATGTCATGTTAACAAGCCGTGACCCTGAGTTATTAAAAGATTGGTATCAAAGGGGAACAGAAATTGGTCTTGGAAATAACTTTCTTACTATAAGGGCCATCAAGTTAAATGCCGACGGTGCCCTCGGTTCCAGGGGAGCGTGGCTTTTATCTGATTACAGTGACCGCCCGGGACATGCTGGTATGTCTACTCAGGAATTGAGTTATGTCCGTGAGGTATCAGAAAAAGGTCTTCTGTATGGTTTTCAAGTTAATACCCATGCCATCGGTGACAGAGCGGTGCGTGAAGTACTGGACCAATACGAATACGTTTTCGAAAGACTTCCAGATAAAGACCATAGATTCAGAATTGAACACGCCCAGCATATAGATCCGGAAGATCTTCCACGATTCAATAATATGGGAGTTATAGCGTCCATTCAAGGTATTCATATGAGTTCAGACCGTCCCTGGGCAATCAACCGATTGGGGAAAAAAAGAATTGAAGAAGGTGCTTATGTTTGGAAAAATCTACTCAAATCGGGTGCTGTGGTCATTAACGGCACAGACGTTCCCGTTGAGCCCATCAGTCCCATTGAATCATTTTATGCTTCAGTTACAAGAAAAACATTGGACGGATACCCGCCCGACGGTTACGAACCGTGGCAGAAAATGACCAGGGGTGAAGCATTGAAAAGTTATACACTGGCATCTGCGTATGGTGCTTTCGAAGAAGATTTCAAAGGTTCCATCAAAGTTGGTAAAGTAGCTGACTTCACTGTCCTTTCTCGCGACATTATGACTGTTCCTGATGGCGCCATTCTAGGAACCAAGATTCTTTATACAATCGTGAATGGGAAGATTGAATACAAGGCAGAATAATGATATAATATTACAGTGTTATCATTTCTTAATTCAACCGATGTGATGCTTCTGGAACTTTTTAACAGGAGTGTCGCCAATCCTCTTTTTGATATTTTATTCCCTTTTATTACAGATCCATCTAACTGGTTCTTACCTCTAATCGCCTTTTACATCTACCTGTTCCGAGATGATTGGAGACGGGCACTAAAGGCATTCTTGATTGCGGTGGTATGTATTGTTCTTACCGATGCGGTGGCGGCACAAATTATTAAACCAGTGGTAGGAAGAATCAGACCGCCTCATGAACTGGCTGATTTGGTTAGGCTCCTTGTAGGAAAAGGAGGAATATACAGTTTTCCATCAAACCATGCAGCTAACAGTATGGCGTTTGCTATAATTACAGGATTTTTCTATCCGAAAATGAGACGTTGGTTATTGATGATTCCAATCCTTGTGGGATTCAGCAGGGTTTATGTGGGTGTTCATTATCCGGGTGATGTAATAGCGGGTGTTTTCTTTGGTTTTATGACTGCGAATTTAGTACTTCACTTATATTCACTTTTTGTTGTTAACTTCTCCACCATTGTGAAAATTCCTCTGTTCAGTGGGGGCACTGATTCTAGTAACAACAATGATTAATATGATTAATCTAAGAAGGGGTATCTATTGAATGCTTAACCGAATACTACTTATCTCTATTCTCTCCTTGTTGCATGCGGTTCCAGATGAGACTACTGTTCAAAAATCTGATCTAATAGATAATCCGCAGAGAAAATCAGCTTTTACATATCAAGTCCATTCAGCATTAAAGTATTATAGATTGCCTTATTCAGATGAAAATACTTCTTTCCGCAAAGCGAAAACCAACAACACCGTTTTCAAAATTTCTTTAACATCACGAAGAAACAATTTTGAGGAGGTTGTAATCTTGGGATTCTCCTGTGTTGGCAAGGTAATGCAGCGTGAAATGCATAAAGAACAGAAATCTGATTATGTGGCACTACTTCCATCTATTGTTACAGTTCATTGTAGTATTCCAGTTGGCCGGGACGGCTCTCAGCTAACTGCTTCAACCAGTTCCGTTGTTTTGAGAAATTTTGTTGAAGGTACTATTACAGCAAGTGAATTTTGGGGTGAGATAATGAATTCACTTGAATACATTTCCGAAGCTAATTATATCAATAAATCGCCCCCAATATTTATTACTGATGTAGAGTACGAAAACCTTATTGCTGCAAGAATAGCCCTTGAAAATCAAAATAATCCCCGCTCAGCTAATCTTATATCAATGGCATCCAAAGCAAAATATGTTTGGGGTCTCCAGGCTAAAGTTGAATCAATGCTCATGGAACATATGAAATCAAAACATATGGATCTTATGATTGCCGTGATGGATAAGACGCCAAATGATGAAGAAATGTTAAGACTTGGTAGATTGGTTTTTTTACATGTACAAAAGCCGCAGGATGAGTTAATAGAAACTCATACCGGTGATTCTCTCCGTTATGTCTGGGGTGGCGGGTCATATCCAAAGGCCATAGATCAATATTATGATGCATACTATGAGCGTACTAATTTGCCTAGGCCCAGAAGAAGAATTGACTGACGCTGCATTCCTCCGGGGCATTTTCATAGATTATGTGGGGTAGTTAGTTAGATAAATCAAATAAAGGAGTGAGCATGAAAATAACAAAATACCTTCTTTTCACCTTATTGATCGTATCGTTCCTATCTGCACAAAACCGTAGAACTATTGAACCCGCGCCTGATCGAAGTGAAGGTGATGGGCCACATAAAAGACTTATAATTAGAGGTGGCACATTGATCGATGGTACCGGAGCTCCTCCTCGTGGCCCAGTGGATATCGTGGTTGAAGGCAATAAAATTACCCGGGTTGCTAGCGTTGGAACCCCTTTCATTGAAATTGATGAAGAAAGGCGCCCAAAAGATTCTACTTATGAAATTGATGCCCATGGAATGTATATCATGCCGGGGTTGGTCGATTTACATGTTCATACAGGAGGTCCGCCCAAGGCACCTGAAGCTGAATACGCTTATAAACTGTGGCTTGGTCATGGAATTACCACGGTCAGAGGCGTTCCTTTTTCGAATTTTGATTTGTCTTTAAGCGAGAAAGAAAGGAGTGCAAAAAATGAAATTACAGCACCCAGAATGTTTTCCTACCATCGGCCAGGCTCAGGTTCAGATGATTGGAATGAGGAATCAGTAAATGATCCTGAAACTGCGAAAAAATGGGTGAGATATATTGCTAGGAAGGGAGCTGATGGAATGAAACTAGGGTCCTATCCACCTAATATTATGGCCGCCCTACTTGATGAAGCCAAAAATCAAAATCTAGGATCAACAGCCC
>Ga0187833_10000789_pt1 | contig 36955 bp, 34 predicted proteins | sample ETNtaG_37_FD_167968 | JGI IMG/M metagenome (GOLD analysis project Ga0187833, IMG submission 167968) | Marine microbial and viral communities from oxygen minimum zone, Eastern Pacific Ocean - ETNP2014_SV_400_PacBio MetaG (Illumina Assembly) | ecosystem: Environmental > Aquatic > Marine > Hypoxic...
AGTTTGATTTCAGTTTGGTGGAGCCTGCGGGACTCGAACCCGCTACCTCCTGCTTGCAAAGCAGGCGCTCTCCCAGCTGAGCTAAGGCCCCAAACCGACTACCCATTGTATGACCAGCAGAGCCAAATGTAGCGACAATTAAGTGCGAGATTTTAAGACATCTGCCACGCTCACTATGTGACGCAATGCCGGAAAGTGTGAATCTAATAGGTACTACTGGGCACCCCATTTAGTCCTCAAAAGTCGTAAAGTATCCCGCGCGCCACAAATCGGCACGGTAACTCGAATCGACAAGCACTAGTCTTACCAGAGAAAGCGCCGGATGCGACATGAAAATCACCGATATCACTGCCACCCCACTGGCAACCGGAAAGTCACTCGTTCGAGTTCAGACAGACGCTGGAATAGAAGGCTTGTCTGAAGGGCCCGGCATCAACAAGGTAGTACCTGGTCGCAACGGATCAGTCTTCAACGCATATCTCGAAACTATTATCAAACCTGTCTTGATAGGTGAAGATCCGCTAGATATCGACAGGCACTGGGAAACCCTTGCAACAGGCAAAGATGACCGTCTATACAAGCTGCCGGCCAACGTGGTCGGTATCATCGACGTCGCTCTCTGGGACCTGCTTGGAAAGGAAACTGGCAAGCCGGTGTACACGCTCATGGGTGGTGCGGCTCGCACAACGATACCTCTCTACTGGAGCGTCGGGTCGGGATGGCGTATGCAACCCAGCGAAATGCTAGATCTCGTAAAACATGGTTGGGACATGGGTTTCAGGGCATTCAAAATAAGGATGGACTGGAAAGGGTGGCGTCAGGATTCCGATCCGGTTAAAGACTATGAAATGTTTAAGCTTGTTCGAGAATTCCTCTCTGATGGCCACTATCTCGGTTTCGACGCCAATAACGGATACTCTGTGAGCACTGCAATCCAACAGGGGCGAAAGTTCGAGGAACTGGGTATCGATCACTTCGAGGAACCAGTTCCAAACTGGGATTTACCGGGACTAAAACAGGTAGCGGACGCTCTGGATGTGGCCATATCTGCCGGTGAACAAGATGCATTCCGCTGGTGGTTCCACCACCTCGTCCTACTCGGTGACCCAGATATTCTCCAGCCCGACATCCTCGGCGTGGGTGGCCCTTCGGAAATCAAACGTGTCTTCGATTTATCGACAATGTGGAACAAACCTGTAATGCCACACAGCCCACAGGCTGGAATTAATTCTATGGCATCCCTTCACGCCTACTCCACAGTTCAAAATGCCATTCGCCCTCATGAATTTTCAACCGAGTTTTCAGGGCCCCTTGACGATGTAGCAGAACTCTATGGGGATGGAGTCATACCTAAAAACGGCAATATGATGCTATCCGATCGTCCCGGGCTCGGAATCGAGTTAAACGAAGATGCGGTGGTACGTCTAACAGTCAGCTAAACGCCCTTGGCCTCCGAATATCCAGAAGCCAGCAGGCACGCTGCCAGCTGATTAGGCGCAAGTGTCCTTAAATGCGGATCCGTTCCAGAACACAAATCTGTAGCTATCGGACATCGGGTGTGGAACCGGCAGCCGGATGGGGGGTCAATTGGGCTCGGAAGGTCACCTCGCAGGATGATACGCTCGCGTGATCGCTCGTGAATAGGATTCGGAGTAGGAACCGCTGATAGGAGAGCCTGCGTGTACGGATGCAAAGGATTCTCATACATATCCTTACTGTCCGCTGTTTCTACAATCCTGCCCAGGTACATCACTGCAACCCGATGACTAATGTGACGAACCACTGAGAGATCATGAGCTATGAACAAATAGGCCAGATTGTACTTCTCTTGGAGGTCCTGCAATAGGTTTAGCACCTGCGCTTGAATTGAAACATCCAACGCCGAAACCGCCTCATCCAGAATCAACATGCTCGGGCCTGCAGCTATGGCGCGTGCAACTCCTAATCGTTGGCGCTGCCCGCCACTGAACTCGTTGGGATAGCGTTCGGCCATTGCGGGACTGAGACCAACCGTCGACAGTAACGAAGCAACTTGGTTCTGATAATTTTCACGAGACTCAACAAGATGGTGAACCTTAAGAGGCTCCCCAATGATGTCCCCTGCTCGCATTCTAGGATTTAGAGACCCATAAGGATCCTGGAACACCATGCCGATTTTTCGACGGATCGGTCGCATAGCAGGTGTCGACATCCCAACTAGCTCTTGCCCTTCAAACTTGACATTGCCAACATCCGCCTTAGTCAACTGAATAACGGCTTTCGCCACAGTGGTCTTGCCTGACCCACTTTCGCCCACAAGTCCCAAAGTTTCACCTGGATAGATATCAAACGATATCCCATCTACTGCTCTTACACGTGCCACTTCTCGCTGAACGATGAAACCCCGTTTTATTGGAAAATGAACCCGGAGATCCCTCACGCTAAGAATAGGAGAATTCTCTGATACTGCAGAAGTGAAACGATCTGTCTGGTGATCGCGGGCGATGATAGTCAATACAGTGTTAACCCGCTTGCACGCGCAACGGACTCCGCTTCAAAACATGCGACCATTTGACGGTCCTGAATCCGTTCCAACACCGGATCCTCCAACCCACACTTTGAAGTTGACCATCGGCAACGAGGATGGAAGGCGCACCCTGCTGGCAAACTGGCCGGATCTGGTATCTCTCCCACTATAGGGTCGAGCCGCTCGGATGCAGGCCGGTCGAGTCTTGGGACCGAATTCAACAAACCCACCGTATATGGATGGCTAGGCCTTAGATATACCTCCTCAGCAGTACCAGACTCACGAATCTTGCCTGCATACATGACATTGAGACGGTCGGCATAACGAGCAACGACTCCAAGATTATGCGTAATTATCAAAAGGGCTGTCCCGAGCTGAGTAGTCAAGTTCTTCATCAACTCGAGTATTTGCGCTTGAATCGTCACATCCAAGGCCGTGGTCGCTTCGTCAGCTATAAGTAATTTCGGTTCACAGCTCAAGGCGATCGCGATCATAACTCTTTGACGTTGACCACCGCTCAACTCATGAGGATGGTCTGTGAGTCGACGCCGTGAATCGGCAATCCCAACCATTTCTAGGAGTTCGGCTGCTCTATTCTCAGCTGCTGTACCAGTAAGCCCCAAATGTACTTCAAGCGGTTCAGTGATCTGTCGACCAATAGTGAGTACAGGATTCAGTGATGACATCGGTTCTTGGAAGATCATGCCAATCCCAACGCCACGTACCAACTGCATCTCGCGCTCCGAGATCTTCAAGAGGTCATTACCTTCAAACAGAACCTCTCCACATTCAATAACACCAGGAGGATTCGGCACGAGACGCATTATCGAAAGGGCACTAACACTTTTCCCGCAACCACTTTCACCAACAAGTCCAAGAGTCTCACCGTGGTTCATGTCAAACGATATGCCATTTACCGCCGTAACTTTTCCTTCGGGCGTGTTGAATGAAGTACGGAGATCTCGTACGCGAAGCAACGGTAAAGGTTTTACTGATAGGTCTACGGTCATGACATTAAGTTAGATAATACTTGGTTATCGTACTGCCGCACACAACCTAAAACTTTAAAAGTGAAGAGCCTAGATAACAACGTTAAATCGCCTCGAATTATCGGTCACAGGTCATCATTGTAATGACCATATCAATTCCCATGTAACCAATTAATAAATGAGATACTCTGGCTAATCGTTCCATCGCGATCGAACTAACCTCAACCTCCATGTTTTACGCTTTACTTAACACAATGTTTTTAAGATCTTTATATTGATAATCCATGAGATTTTTTACCGATTTTGGATCAGATCGGTTTATTGGTGCCAAAAATTAATACCGTCACCTGTAAGGTTTATACAGCTAATATAAATTGCCCGTTTATTCATGGACGAAAATCATGTCCAACAAGAAACTGTGATTCCAAGACATCAGCCTAGATCCCAAGCCAAACAAACATCCCTAACTTAGTTTGCTTTCGGTACACAAGCATCCCCACCAACGCTTATCCTAGATAGCTATGTTCCCGGGTCGTTCAATGGTAGGACAGGGGCCTTTGAAGCCTCTAATCCTGGTTCGAATCCAGGCCCGGGAGCCACCCTACCTTCTCACATGTCTAGGATCGGACATGCTGATGACCCAATTCCGCCCATACCTTTTAAGCAACATATATTTCACACTCTCAGTCAGTGTCATATCTGGGATTTCAAACGCATCGGTAAGTTACTGGTCAAAGGGTCTCGGGGAACAGGAAAGTGCTATAGATCTTATCCACGCATTTATTGGGAATTCTGTTTTCGGTCTGGTCGCAAATTTCATCCCATCCACGTTCAATGTGAAATATGCACATACATCGCTTTTTTGGTTAACTGGAAACTTGATGATGCTAGGTATGAACGTTCTGATGCTTAGAGTGCACTATGCAATCCAGACAGAAAATCCCATCGAAACGAGAATAGTGCCCACCTTCGTAAGTCAATCCCTGGAAAATGTGTTCATATTCAAGATGCTAATGGGGGAAAAGAATAACAAATAAAAAACCGCTGTTTATCGCAGCGGTTTTTCTTATTCAGCCTAACTTCTTATTAAGAAACAACTACGCTCCTGCAGGCCCCGCCAGTTCTACCTTAATGCCAGCATCCGAAGCCATTGACCATGGGGTCTCTACCACCCAATGACCTGGTTCTTTCTCCACCAATGGCGGACGCTCATTGGCCCACTTATGATTGGGATCGACTTCCAAGGGCGTTCGAGTCATGAAAACATCTCCAGGAGGTGGATTGATGGGTGACACCACTTCACCAGGCAGAAGAAACTCTTCTCGCTGTATGTCAGGGTGAGACGGCAGTGCCGCCGATACCAAAGCATTAGTATATAAATGCATCGGGTTATTGAAGATTGATTCAGTCTCTCCACACTCTTGAACTACGCCGAGGTACATGACCGCCATGTCATGACACATATATCGGACGGTGGCAAGGTTGTGAGCGACTAAAAGGTATGCCAGACCATGTTCTTCTTGCAGGTCAAACAACAAGTTCATGATCTGAGCACGAATCGATACGTCTAACGCCGAAACAGGTTCGTCTAACGCAATCACCTTGGGATTCAATGCCAATGCTCTCGCAATTCCGATTCGCTGTCTCTGTCCACCTGAAAATTCATGGGGATATAGGTTTGCCTGATAAGGATTCAGACCCACTTCACTAAGCAGATCAGCTACGCGAGTTGTAATCTGTCCTTTTGTCATAGTGGTAGCGATTTCAAGTGGCTCGCCAACGACTGAACGGACGCGCATTCTGGGGTTCAGTGAAGACCAAGGGTCCTGGAAGACGGCTTGAACCGATCGCCTAAACTCCACCCGACTGGCTTTGGACATTTGCGAAACGTCTTCACCTTCGTAAAAAATCTGCCCAGCTGTGGGCTGCTCCAAACCGAGCAAGAGTTTGAGGGTTGTCGTCTTACCACAACCCGACTCGCCAACAAGACCAAAAGTCTTATTCCGTTCGATATCAAAGCTCACGTCATCGACAGCCTTCAACCAAATTTTGTTGCCAAAACCCAGAAACCCTCCGCCTACCTGATACCACTTACGAAGGTTACGTATCGATATGATAGCGTCAGCATTATCACTAATACCCGGTGCGGAAGGGATGGCTACTTTTTCAGCGGTTGTCATTAGGTTTTTACCAATTCTCCGTAGATCGTAATTTCAAGTATCGCTACCTATTCTGCAGGCATCAAATGAGCGTATTTATCGAAAGCAGAACAAGAACTCTTTGAAAGCTGCACCCAGTGATCGGGTTCAACCTCAACCAGAGGGGGTCGGCGTTCTGCATCTTCAGGGCTGAACTCCAAGGTCGACCGGGGAGCAAATGCATCACCAGCAGGCAGGTTATACAACAATGGCGGCTGACCTTCAATCTGAGGAAGCCTTCCTGTTTTCTCTTCCAGCTTCGGCACCGAACCAATCAGCGCCTTGGTGTACTCATGAAGCGGCTCGTTAAAAATAGTACGGACATCAGCCAACTCAACAATTCGGCCAGCGTACATGACAGCTACACGATCGCACATCTTGGCTACGATTCCAAAGTCGTGAGTAATAAAAATAATACCCACACCCTCTTCCTGCTGAATCTGTCGCAGGAGTCGGAGGTATGCCGCTTGTATCGTAACGTCAAGGGACGTTGTCGGTTCGTCCGCAATAATAACTGCTGGTGCTGATGAAATCCCTATCGCGCCCACCACACGCTGCCGCATACCGCCAGAAAGCTGATGAGGGTAATCTTTCGCCCGGGTTTCCGGTGCTGGAATTCGAACCTTCCTCAATGAGTCGACGACTTTATCCAGAAGAGCCGTTCCCTTGAGTCTCTGGTGAATCTTAATAGCTTCACCAACTTGGTTCTCAATGTTAAATACGGGGTTCAACGCCTGCATTGGGTCTTGGAGAATCATAGAGATTTCACCACCGCGAACCTCTGTCATCTCTCGTTCGCTAAGCTGCTGTAGATCCCGGCCATTCAAGTTGACTTCACCATCTACAATCTCACCTGGAGGAGACGGTACAAGACGCATCAAGGAGAGGGCATTGACTGACTTGCCTGATCCGGATTCACCGACTATCCCAAGAGTTTCTCCTCTTTTGACGTGATAACTAATCCCATCAACCGCCTTCACAGTGCCCCAGCGGGTCGTAAACTGCGTTTGAAGGTTTTTCACATCTAGGACGACTTCATCGGTCATAGCGCTCACGCCAAAACCGTCGGTGTCCACACTCACGGCTTCTGAAGAAATCTCATCCTTCTCTTTAACAGCGGTGTCGGTGGATTCTGCCATTCTGGGTCCCCTGTACTAGCCGTGCCGATTACAAACAATCGCGCTTTACGACTCGTATTCGATTTGAAACTTGGTCCGCAGTTCCGATAAAGAACTGTGGCAATTGCGCGGAACGATACCAAACTTTACTTGGAAACGCCACAGCGAACAGGGGTCAAGCAGCCTAAAATCCGAGATCACTTTCAAGCTGTTCTAGCGCTCCGTCTATAGCGCTTACGATAAAGTCAATCTCCGCTTTGGAAATGCAGAGCGGAGGGCATATGGAAATAACATCTCCAGCCCTGAAGCTGACGATATTCCGATCAAAGAGCATTTCAGGAAGCTTTTTAGCCAAGCCAGCACCCGGCGGAAAAGCTGTTTTATTATCACGGTCTGCAACGAGTTCCACTGCTGCAAGCAGACCAAGCCCGCCCCTTACGTCACCAACAATTTTGCGGTTGTATAGCTTGTGTAATTGCTCATAGAGGTAAGTCCCCATACGCTTTGAATTACCAACCAGATCTTCTCTTTCAAAAATTCTGAGATTCGCAAGTGCAGCGGCAGATGCAATCGGATGCCCGCCAAACGTGATCAGGTGCCTGAATGTTTCGTCTGGACCTCCAATAAACGCATCCGCTATCTTTTTAGTAGCAATCGCAGCACCCAGTGGTGCATACCCACTGGTAATTGCTTTTGCAACGGTAGTGATATCAGGTTGAATACCCCAATTGGTCGGACCGAACCATTCGCCTAGCCGGCCAAATCCGGTGATCACCTCATCGGCAATGAGGACGACGTCATATTTATCGGCGATCTCTCGTAGTCGGTGCCAGTACACGGCAGGTGGAATTTGAATACCAAACGCTGCTGATACAGGCTCAGCAATTATCGCTGCCACAGTCTCCGGTCCTTGATGAATGATAACTTCTTCCATCTCATTAGCGCACTTCACAGCTACGTCAATGGGATCGCCGTCAAATGGCAATCGGTATGAGTTCCAATTTGTAACATGTAGAGCGCCTGGCATTTCAGGACCCATGGGATCAGCCGCTGGCGACCGACCTAGACTAACCGACATCGCAGTCCCGCCATGATACGAGTATCGACGGCTTATCACTTTGAACGCCCCACCTTTACCATTAAGTTGTGAGTACTTCTTCGCCATCTTTACGGCAGTCTCAACAGCTTCAGACCCTCCCGACACAAAAAAGGACCTCGCTCCATGATCAGGATACAAGTCAGCTACTTTACCGGCCAACTCGATTTGAGGAATGGTGGATGAGCCAGCAGGGGGGGAATCAATTGCTGTCATCTGTGCATAAACGGCGTCAGCAATTTCAGTTCGCCCATATCCAACCGATTTGTACCAAAGACCCGCCATCGCATCCAAGTGTCGCTGGCCATCCAAAGTTTCAACCCAAACACCGTCTCCCTTTACATACACCCTCAAATTCCCACGCCAGTCGTTAATTTGAGCGGCGTGCATGAACATATGATCGCCAGCCATTTGCTGGAGTTCTTCGATCCGTTCACCACTTACGGTTTCGGGATTTGTAGTCGACGTCATCAGGGTCTCCGTTACACGTCAAAATATAAGAGCATCGCTCTACGCGACCAATTAATTCTATGGCTCAATTTACCATTGGTCTATCAATCTGAATAATTTACCCGATGTTATAATCCATAACGTATGGAATCGTCGCCCAAAACGGTCAATAACTGCTTCTGTAAAAGCAAAACACCACAGGGAGATTTATAGTATTTATTGTGAAAATTTTAGGCCGTCGCTGTGACCCCTGGACAAATCAATCCAAGGGGTTTTTTTATTATCGAAAACCAACTAGAAATTAGTTTTGCAGCCACGTTTCATCAGATATTTCCAATAGCGCTAGAAAGTACAAACTAATGGCCCTCGTATCACCAAGATTTTCAAAACTCGAACTGTCGGAAATCAATGAATGCCTCGAAGCAGGTACGACAGAAGCCGTGTTGAAATGGGTTGAAAGTACCTTTGGCAGCAATGCTGCCCAAATATCAAGCTTTGGCCTTGAAGACCAAGCGCTTTTTTACATCTATTGGACCGTAACCAAAGATGCGCGTTTGATAACACTGGACACGTTGCGTTTGCCCACTGAAACATACTCTTTATTTGACCAAACAAAATTACGTTACGGTGTCGATGTAGAGTTTTACTATCCCAAGCTGAATTCAGTCGCCAAAATGGTGAACAAACACGGTAACAATCTTTTTTATAAAGGACGCGCTAACCGTGAACTGTGTTGCGGAGTGAGAAAAATCGAACCGCTTGGACGTGCGCTATCAGATTTAGACGCATGGATAACAGGATTACGACGCGACCAAGGTATGGATCGCGGTTCGATAAATATCGTTGAATGGGACACTGCACATAATAATTACAAGGTCAACCCTCTCGCCAACTGGACGTTCAAACAGGTACGCGATTTCATTGATGCCAACGAAATTCCTTATAACGAGTTACACAACAAAGGGTATCCCAGTTTAGGCTGCGCACCATGTACTCGAGCTATTGAGCCAGGCGAAGAAATTCGTGCAGGGCGATGGTGGTGGGAAACGGATTCCAATGCAAAAGAGTGCGGCATCCACCTTATCAAACCTGCAAAACGTTAATGTCTAACTAGGGTCGAACCTGCGCGGTCTTAACATACACCCAACGGTACCAAAACACGTTGAGACTAAAATTGTTCCGCAATCTAGCAGCACCGGTACCGGAACGCTCATCACGGATCGATTTACGGAATATTAATATCCGCTTTAATCTAGTTTAGCTAGGCGGATTGGGTCAGGCCGGACGTAGACGAATTTCCGACGATACGTTGTAGCCAAGCACCGCTGAGTCATCCCCAACCACTAGAGTTACCACTCCACGATATGGCGCCACATCTGAAACTACGACTTCCACCCCTGGAAGAACTCCATTTTCGTGTAAGTAGGCAACTAACTCTGCGTCATCCTCAGGAATCCGATCGACAACCATCGTCTTACCTATCGGTGCTTTATCAAGTGTCACAACATTTCGAGGTTCTCGATAACCACTGCCAGGAATTGGCTGCCCGAACGGATCAGTCTGTGGGCACCCAAGCCGATCCTGAATACGTTTTTCAAGCGTTTTAGAAAGTGCATGCTCAAGCATATGAGCCTCAGCGTCAACCTCATGAAGGGGAACGCCCAGTAGATCAACCACCAACCGAGCGGCTAAGCGATGTTTCCGAATCATCGACTCAGCCAGCTGCCGCCCTTTAATAGTCAAGTCTATGTCACGAGTATCGCTGAGACGGATTAAATTCTCTTTTTCCATACGCCTCAGCATTCCCGATACGGCCGGGAGGGATGTGCCCAAGTTCTCACTAGCAGGTACACGCCTGAGTTGTTCAACTAAATTAGGGTTGGTGACGCGAATACCTCGTTCTTGTACTACATAGATCGACAATAAGTAATTTTCCATCGCCTGAGTAAGGCGATGAGCTGCTGGCTTTTTTCGTTCAGTCATTCTAGGAACTCCTGATAACTACAAATAGACCCATATGCAAATGACATGTCAACAACCATGTTACGACATAACTTCACATGTACGAATCTCAGTGAGATCAATGAACATTGAGATAGACAATCAATACAGATGGCTAATCGGGTACTATTCCACCATCGACTTAAGTCCATGACCACTAATCCTTCGCCAAAGTTTGATCCAACCCGTTGCTTCGGCACCGGCAGCAATATTTACGAGGCCTACCACGACGACGAGTGGGGAGTGCCAGTCCATGATGACCGCCACCTGTTCGAATTGCTAATACTCGAAGGTACACAAGCAGGCTTGAGTTGGAAAACCATCTTGAAACGCCGCAAAGCATATCGTCTAGCGTTCGACAATTTTTCTGTCCAAATAGTCGCTTCATACGGGCAAAAGGAAATTACCACCCTACTCGAAAATAAGGGGATCATTCGTAATAAGCTCAAAATTCACGCTGCAATAAATAACGCAAAGGTCGGACAGAGAATCCAAAAAGAATTTGGCAGCCTTGACAAGCATTTGTGGGGTTTTGTGGGCGGAGCACCGCTGCAACGTAACCGCTTTTCTCCCAGCGATGTCCCGACAGAAAGCACAGAATCAGCAAGGATGAGCAAAGACCTCAAACAGCGGGGCATGTCGTTCGTTGGCCCCACCATCATGTACGCATTTATGCAATCAACCGGTATGGTCAACGATCACTACGTATCGTGTTTTCGGTTGAACGAAGTTAAAAAACTGTCAGAGAATTAGTTGCTTAGTGCTCAAATCTGTTTATCTTTCTTACACGATGGTGCGCCAATAACACAAGTTTAACGTCCAAACTTACTCCAAATCCACTGATCCAGTCTGACCACACAAACTGCGAACGCCGACATCGGCTACACAAAATCTCAAAACTTTACAAAGCATGCCATCTCTCTGCTGCTCCCAACTGCGGCAAATATGACGGTAGTTACCGCGTTAATACCAGTGCTGTCGGCGATATTAACTCGTACTGAAAATCCGGAAGCAGCAATCGGGGGATACGGATTGGCATTATCCGTATCAATGTTTGTTTCACTACCCCAATTAAGAATCCAACAACTGACTTTAGTATTTTTCGACAATGCAACATCTCTGAGACAACTAAGAAAATTTATCGGCTTGTGGATGATTTTAGTCACAGGGTTAGCGCTCGTTATGGTGATACCACAAACGACTGAATTCCTACTAACAACCGTATTTTCGGTCAGTGGCGATCTCAAAGAAAACGCATCAGACGCCCTGCTATGGCTCATTCCGCTACCTGGCCTGTTAGTGCTGAAAATGCATTTATACGGAGCTGTTTTGCGAATTAGCCGGCCCCGAATAGCATGGATTGGCACAGGAGCTGGAGCTATCACAACCGTAACCGTCGCCATTATCTTATTTACTACAGATCTCCTCCACGGATCGAGCATCGCCGCAGCAGCAATGACTTCTGGAACTCTGGTTGAAACTGCAACATTGACCGCAGTCGCCATTCAACCACTACGTAAATTCGAAGGAACATCGAATATCGCCAAACCTTCGATCAAATCAATGACAAGGTTTTTCTCGCCCCTGTTGTTCGCAGCACTACTACCCGCGGGAACACATCCAATTCTCAACGCAGGAATGGCAAGGTCTCCTGAACCAGTGGTTTCTATAGCTGCAGTTGCAATGGCTTTTGGCTTCTTCCAACTGATAGCGGTAGCCACAAATGGCACACAAAACACGGCCTTAGCCTTGTTTGCGAGTAAACACGATCCTTTCCGCGTCAGGAGATTCGCACTGACAATTGGGGTGATCACATTCGCTGTAGTTGCTTTGATCGCATATATACCACCCGTCACCAGTTTCGTAATTGGAGACATTTTGGGTGCAGAAGGACGGTTAAAAGAACTCAGCTCGACAGGATTCCGGCTGTTATCGATACTGCCAATTGCATTAGTGATGGAACAGGTCTACTCCGCTGCGCTCATGCGCACACGCAACACACGTCCACTCATCTACATCAATATCCTTAGACTGATCACACTAATTATTTGGGTCGTAGCAACAGTCAACTTCACATCTCTAAACGGACTATGGGTCGGAGCCGGAGCATGGTCGCTAACGCTATTCCTAGAAGCCGTGTACACCTGGATATTCGGACGAAAATACTTAAGCCGTGTATCTTCCGTATAGGTTCCAAATCGCAAATAAAGACGTCGTGGCAACTGATGATCCTAAAGTACACTTCATCATGAAAGCAATTAGCTCGATTATGATTGCGGCTTAACCCCGTACAGTGGTAACTTTGGTTAACTACACCGATCGCATTCCCGAGTAGCTCAGCGGTAGAGCAGCTGACTGTTAATCAGCGGGTCGTAGGTTCGAATCCTGCCTCGGGAGCCATATCGTGACCGAACTATTAGTCGCCCAACTATTTACGATATGCGTTTTTATGAATGACACAAACATCATATCGGTCATGTCTACGTCGTCGACGATATGTGAATAATTCACTTCAAAAGAGCACGGAAATCCCATCATCATGATTTTAATCGCCCACCGCGGCATCTCATGCCAAAGGCCGGAAAACACTTTCGCAAGCTTTGACTATGCGTTGAACCTTGGAATTCCCTATATTGAGTTAGACCTTCACCTGACCTCCGATGGGATCCCTGTAGTTATGCATGACGAAACAGTAGACAGAACGACGAATGGATCCGGGCTTATCTCGGATTTCACCAAAGACCAATTAATGCAACTCGATGCAGGGTCTTGGTTCGTTTCAGAAAATGGTGAGCAATTTTCGGGCGAGTCTGTACCGGTTTTTGAAGATTTGCTACAGAGGTACTCAGGACAAGCTCATATTTTTGTGGAGATAAAGTCCAAAGACCCTGACCTAGTAACGCTGGCAAAAAGGTTAATAAAAAAACATGGTTGGTTCGACACTTCTCAAAGTCGTTTTGCACATATTCCGGGAATTTCCATGATCTCATTTAATATGGATCAACTACTCGTCTCAAAAAAAATCATGCCTGATATTGGGCATGGTTTATTAACTGAGGCATACTCTGGAGAAATCATCGACTTCTGCGAAATAAACGGCCTGCAAGGAATATTCCCGTACATCCAAACGATAACACCAGAATTACAGGCGCTAAGCAAACAGAAAGGTTTATACACGGGCGCATGGGGGATCCAAAGCAAGCAGGATGTCACTAAAGCTTTAGAACTAGGATTAGACGGGATTACGCTTGACTGCCCTCAAGAATTTGTAAGGTTATTACAAAATTAGGCATCAGCACGTAATCGACCAATCCTTTCATTCTCTTCCTCTGCTACCAAAACTCCCTCACCCACCTTAACCCATCGCAACATGAAGGCCCCAACCACGATCAAGATGAGAATAGAACCTATGGCCAAGCGGGTGTCAAACATTGTGGCAATCACAGCAAACATCAAAGGCCCCACCACTGATGACGCCCGACCGGCAAAGCCGAAGAATGAAAAGAATTCCATGCTTTTGCCCTTCGGGGTCATTTGAGCAAATAGGCTCCTAGCCAACGCTTGACTTCCTCCCATAACCAACCCGACAGAAATACCGAGCAACACCCACTGATAATGCACTGGGAGGGACAGCGGAGACCAGATCGAGTCGCGAATTAACGCTGGCCACCAATCGAGAGGACTCTCTTCTAAAATCGATGGGTGTGCAGATCCCATGATGACCATGCCATCGTGCGGACCGCCCAGTATTGAAATGGTATATCTAAAATCTTCATCTATAGCTGCAAGGCTGGTCACAGTCACTAAGTCAAAGGAAGTGAAATGTTGGCCCGTACTAATATTGCCTAAAGCCTCGATCCATGGAAGTTCTTCATTTTCTTCAACCAACGCGGATACATACGTGACTCGGTAGTTACCAGCATGAGGAGATGATGGTTCGGTGTCGTACTCCAGTTGGAAATCATGCTCACTGTGTTCTTGTGGTGCAAGAGGTGCAATTGCCACTCCAAAAAGCACGATAAAAGACCATCCGAACAGGGAGATGGTTAAAGCTTTCTTGGTGTCCAACAACCGACTTAACCAACTAAAACCCATCGAACCAAACGCTGCGACAAACTGAATAATTAGAAGTGTCAACATGATCCAAAGAAGAGGAATTCCCAGAGTTTCAGCAGCAAATGCTCCTGCGATCGCCATAACCGTTTGAATACCGTCATTAAATAACAGATACGCAATCAGGTACAAAGAGAGCACTTTGAATCGCTTTACCTGACTCAAGGTAGTACGCAATTCCGTAAACGCCATTGAAACGGTGCGGCCAATCCGCATAGGCTCAACAGACCTGGAAACTGGTGGCTCAGGCATTACTCGCAGAGTCCATAGACCCCAGCCAAACCACCAGGCTCCAATCGAGACGATACAAAGCCTTGTCACCAGATCTGCAATCTCCGTACCACTGGTCAAAGATATAGCCGCAAGATGCACAAGCAACAATATGCCACCACCAACATATCCATAAGCAAAGCCCCTACTACTGACATCATCCAACATCTTAGTTGGCGAAACATTAGGTAAGAACGAGTTGTAAATAACTATGCTGCCGGCGAACCCGATATTGCCCAGAACAAAGAAGGCAAATAACCAAGCCCATGGGTTTCCGGTATAAACCGAAAAAAATGACAGGACTGTCGCCAAAGATCCAACACCCGTATAAATCCAAAGCAACGTTTTTTTGATTGCAAAACGATCCGCAATCACCCCGATAACAGGACTCGAAAAAGCAACGATAATCGTCGAGAATGCAATCCCGAAACTCCACATGGCTGTTGCATTAAGCTCTCGACCAAAGAAGGAAGCATCATCACCCAGCGACTGTTGAAATAAAACAACAAAATAAGCCGGGAATATTGCCGCGATACCACTCGTAGCGAAGGCAGAATTAGCCCAGTCGTACATACACCAGGCTCTAATAATTTTTCTCTGCTGTTGAGGTAAATCTCTTAGATTCAAACTTTACTACTTTATGACTGGAATACCTTGTTAATAAATCAGGACAAATAGAAGGTGGATTAGTGTAACTCCTAATTGAGTAATGGTCTCATCGGAAAGTTTTGTTTAACAATTATCCAACCGATTAAACCACACTCCGCCTAAATACCGGAGCAAAGGCTAACAAGATCATTCTAAGATCAAAATAAACTGAAACCCCAGCAAAGGCATAAGTAATTCAAACAACTAAATCACTCGAACGATACGAAAACCGGCATAAACACAAGCGAGTCCTCCTATGTTCGTAAGAACCAGATTAGCCCCAAACCATCCCCATTCTGATGCTCTAGCCATTTGTAAGTTGTCGAATGCGAAGGTAGAAAATGTCGTAAAGGCACCCATGAATCCAACCAGTACAATCACTCGAACATGGCCACTAACCCAACCCCGTTCTTCACTCATGGCCCATATCAAACCGAACAACAAAGCCCCTACCATATTTGCGAAAAATGTCCCCCAAGGCATTCCAATCACGCCTTCGGTATTCATTCTCTGAAAAAGTACTCCCACCCCATAACGGGCAAGAGTCCCCGCTGCTCCCGCTAACGCTATATATGCTATTTTTTCCAAAATAAATCCCATTATGCTGAGTGGCATTCTGCATGAGTGTCGGCTTTTCCCCACTATTATTGAGCACTTGTATAAATAAGGATCCGATGCCCGAAAACCCACTAGTACGCGTCTCATACCTATCAATACAGGACAAGTGACTTAGAATTAACTGATGACGGCCTTCAATACGATCACAGGCCACCGGAAAGAATAATCACCATTCCCGTGATCTTTTACGGTATATTCAGCAGAGATTTTTTCATCGATATTTTTCCACTCGTTCCTCATCACTTCGATTTCTTCTTGCGGAGTATTCGAGCGAAGTACCCAATCGTTGAACTCCATATCAACGGTGGTTAACTGCTCACCAACAATCCTAAATCCGGCTTGAACAAACTCTCTCCGCCAACCAGACGGAGGCGAAGCAGCAACATGACTTCGATCTCGCCGCCATTCCATGTTTTGGTGCCAAATACGCGGTAATTCAGATTCACTCGTTGTCGTATCAACCATCAAAAAAACGCCGGAGCTCGCCAATACTCGCCGAACTTCTGAAAGAAACGTCGGTATCGAAGTAAAGTGGTGAGGAGCTGTCCGACACGCGATTAGATCGAATGAAGCATCCCTGAAAGGCAATGCATGGGCGTCAGCAAATGACCGCTCTACGTTCTCAATTTTTCGCTCAGCCGCGAGTTTCTGGACCTGCTGAAGCATTCCTTTGGAAATATCAGTCGCAATCATCTCGTCGCACTGATCAGCAAGTGCGAATGCGGCAAATCCAGGTCCAGTGGCGATATCGATAGCAATACCATATCGGCGATCTCCTGCAAATTCTTTCAAAAGCGCAAGACTACGACTGTTTGAATGCGCTCTGCTGACCGCATAGCTTGCAGCGGTACGATCGAACTGTTTTCTGGCATCCGTGCCCATGATGTTTCCCCACACAGCGTGGCTTACCGCACTTTCTGTTCCGAATAATCGCTATAAAGTGCCACCACCACTATAATCTCGTTCCTCATAGAAACTGGAACACCAAATAAACAATCCGGCTTCAATCTCGAACACAAAAAACGATTAAGGTGCAGTACATGTCCTCCACTATCAGGGCCTACCTGCTAATTGAAACTCAGGCCGGCGAAAGCAATACTGTCCTCGAAACTTTAAAATCACTGCAACAAACTGTGCAAGTTGATCGCGTCACTGGTCCGTATGATCTGATCTGCATCATCGAAGCGGACAACCTTGAGGAAGTTGGCCAAATCGTGCGAGAAAAAATTCACACCACACCTGGTGTCAGTCGGACAATGAGCTGCATACGATTCAAGTAGCAAATTACAACCCAAACAGATAACTTGAGCCTAATCAACGTCCACTCTTGGAGGAGGATTTAACACAGGGTGGATTGCCAGCAACTTCGCAGGTGAATCGGACTCATTGTAAATACCATGCCGAATCCCAACTTCACATGTAAAGCAATCACCGGTTGCCAAAGGCACCCCATTGTCGTCAGCGTAAACAGCCATCAAGTTACCTTCTAGGCAAAACATCGACTCTTCGTGAGATGGGTGGTAGTGATTCGGTGCAACCGAACCAGGCTGAAAAGTCAACTCACTCAAATATGTAGAGGATGATCCTAAAAAATCACCAACCATGTCATAGCGAGACACCCCGGGGGAAAACTCGTAAGGTTCTGTATTGCCCCGGACAAAAACTCCTTCCCCCGGGTCGACATCATCGTATTCAACATCACTTAACACTTCACGCTCTGGACTCGCCGTAGGATAGATGGTGATTAACCTGGCAGGTGATTGACCAACATTCTCTAGCCCGTGTCCGGTTCCTTTGGGCGCTAGGACACAATCACCTGATGAGGCTCGAAACTTTGAGTTATCTATGCGGAACTCAATCTCTCCGTCAACAACGAATATTGATTCTTCAGTGTTGGGATGCAGGTGGTAGGCAGATCGTACTCCTGGCTGGACTGTCAAATCTCCAACTGTCGCCATCGTCGCCCCGGTTGGAGCTCCGGCCATGGTCAGCAGCCTTCCTCCTTGCATGGGAGAAGATTCTTGTTGATCGGCGCGTCTCAGAATAGTCATATCAATTTCTTTCAGGAGTGAGAGTAGAACTCAACTACGATACGTTTGTTACGGAAAAACGACGATAGTCTACTAAACTCATCTAAACAGGGTTGGTTACAGGATGGATGACGAATAATCGGGCCAATGACCCACCTTCGTTAGAAAAGCCATACTGTACCCCTGGAGCGACAACAGCCCCGTCGTTTGCATCAAGCACAACGTTCTCGCCAATGATTCCGGTCAAGGAGCCTTCTGCTAAAAAGAGAGCCGTCTCATGGCCATAATTCTGCACAGGAATTGCAGACCCGGGCCGGATTTCTAATGAGTAACTGTAAGTAGATTGTGCACCAGAAAAATTCCCCGAATGCTCAACTCGCTCTACCCCATATGACTCTTCAACGAAAAGTGAACGTCGAGTCCCTGCACGTATGATGGACGGGTGCTCCAGCACATCCTTAAGATCAGCGTCATCAATATGCACGGTCTCAGGAGAAGTCACTGGGAATGCTGTGATCATGCGAGCTACAACATCAGTTCGATTATGAAAAGCATGCGCCTTCCCAGGAAGAGCAGTAACAGTATCACCCGGATAAACGTTAGTCCGTTTCCCATCAACCCAACATTCAAGTTCCCCTGAAAGCATGATCTGGGTCTCTTCAGCTCCACCGGTGTGATAGTGATGTGGAACCCCGTAACCCGGAAGGTAAGAAAGATCACCCACGTGCAAACTCATTTGCCCAAGTTCGGCACTTGCCAGGGCGTATCTGGGTACACCTGGATATCGATCTTGTGGTTCCTGCTCGGATCTTCGAATGATCAATAATTTCCCCTTTGGAGAGTAAGCAGTTTTCAGGTTGTGCCTACTCTGTTTCTAGTTACTTACACCATTTTTACTCAGAAACAATTTTTAATATACGAGTTCACAATTACCAAGACTCTCTGTGCCATGCAGCATCCCAAAAGAGGTATTCATAACGTGTACTCGCCTTGAACGCATCATGCATCCGTTGTCGCTTCTCCACCGTCGCTTGGTCACCGAGAATATCTACGAAACCTCTAAGCCAATCGGTCATTTTCCTGTACTCACTGTCGCAGTACCCGGCGACCCATCTAGAGTGAAAAGAATTCGGGTCCGGCCGTTCCCTGTATTCTAGAAGACGGGCCACCTCATCGTAGCCCCACTGGCACGGTAATAGTGATGCGGCGAGTTCGGCAATCGAACCGTCATAGGCACGGCGTACCAAATGACTGGTATAGGCAACAGTCGCAGGAGATGGAGAAGTAGCCTCAATATCCGCTTCCGTAATGCCCAGATCAGAACAAAATCCGCGATGCAACTCCATTTCAGAATTTAAAGTCTCATCAAGCAATGACGCAAAACGCCCCATAGATTCAAGATCAGGGCTTTTAGCCGAAGCAATCGCCAAAACGCGGCAATAGTCAATCAAAAATAAGTAATCCTGTCGCATGTAATACGAAAATCGATCAAGTGAAAGTGAACCGTCTCCCATCGCCTGTACAAATGGGTGATCTTTGTGAGCCTTCTGCCAGTCTTTTTCACATGCAGCCTTAAGTTGCTGGGAATATCGCATTGAATCAACCAAGCTCTATCCCCCTGCTTTTTCGACAATTATCGTTGCCCCAGAAGGAACTTGAGCCAACAAAGTTGGGTCACAATCTAGAACCCCAATAACATTCACAGCTGACGCAGGACGAATTTCACCAGGCGCACTAATAGGGGTCGGGCCCCAAAACAAGCACAAGGCCGAACCTGGAGGCCAATAAGCTACTGTTCCTGACTCAACTGTTTCTTGTGAGTCCAATTCCTCTTCGGCAGCAACCGGAATTGAAAAGTAAATCTCATCACCCCAAATTTCAACGCGCCCGGTAACAGGCAAACTCTCCCACAATTGATTCGCCGTGTCCAAATCATTCAACGTAGCAGTCACAGTCAAATTACCAGCAGAAATTTGAACCTGCCTATCGCCCATAATCTCGGTATCCCTAACTCAAATTATTATGTAATGGAATTGTTCTACTCTAGACGAGCTTTCCATGCCGCATATATTTTCTCCGTTTCAGAGTTGAAGGGATAGAAGAATTTCGGAGATATCCCTTTTCTCTGAGTGTGTTCCAGAATCGCCTGCTCGACCTCGTCATGACGAACACATTCGGCATAAATTTCTTGTGCGAGATTTGAAGGCAAAACAACCACACCATCTTCGTCACCCAGTATCACGTCACCCGGCCAGACAAGCACCCCGCCACACTGTATAGGTTCATTCACTTCATAGGGCAACACGTTCGGTTCACCAATAGTTGGTGTGCTTCCACCCGCATAAACCGGAAACCCGTACCTGATAACTTTATGTCCGTCCCGCACACCTCCGTCCGTCACCAAACCTGCTGCCTGTTTCGACAGGATCCTGGAGAATACAACGTCTCCTCCAGTCGAAGTGCCACCCATGCCCATACAGTCAGCAACCAAGACATCTCCGGGGACCAAGGCTTCAAGAGCGTCCCATCGAGGGGTTTCGTTAAATCCTTCACCGTATCCACCGCGCGTCACATATTCCTGTAAATCGGGACGCGAAGGTAAGTACCGCAGAGTTACAGCCCGCCCTACCAAACGCCGACCTGGAGCAAGACTACGAACACCATTCATAAACACTTTCGTATATCCGCGTCTCGACAACTCCCCGAGAACGGTAGCATTAGAAACACTCTCATAATTTTTCAAAATCGTGTCAGATACCCTGACTAATGCATCAACCAATACCAAAACTCCTTAAACATAAAATCATGTGTATTACAGATCCTGCTCCACTGGACTGGATGGCAGTATAACTGCACGACTGCTTATGAATGCCAATGCGAATCACTCTCACTAGCGGTAACATCAGAACCATAAAGTCAAGAACACCTTCTCCATAGACTAAAAATTTTAGCTCTCCAATGAATACTTACTGGATAAAACTTCCTCCTCGAACCCGCGCTCTAGGCGTGTTTTTCGTCACCTTTGTACTTGCAATGCTCGGATTCTCCATCACGGGAGGTCTCGAACAAGTCGACTGGCTGTTCGGAATTTACATCGGGGGGTTGGTAACTTATTTTCTCGCTAGATGGGGCACGTTTGCTGCACGAGTCGCCCTGATACTCCCAGGGCAAAAACTGACAATCTACGAAAAGTTCAGAAAAAATCCCGGGCGCCGGCGTCGTGCACCCGCCGAACCCGCAGAATTTATTGACCCGGATGAGGCAAATGAAGAACTCCTGCCCGACGACAGAGTGATCGGGGTGTTTCATAACGAAGAAGCTGCAGCCTACCCATTGGCAGCTCTGGGAGTACGTGAGGTTTCAAATGAGGAATATGGAGAGACACCGATCGCGGTTTCATGGTCACCCGTTACATACTCCGCACGCGCTTTTTTGGCGCAAGTTGGTGACGAGGGTGCGGTGACGTTGGGTGCTCACACTCATACGGTATTCAACTCTCCGGCTATGCCCAACACTGATGGCAGCACTTTCCTCCAATTCACGGGACAAGCGGTGACAGGTCCGTTGATGGGATGGAGCCTCAACCAAATCCCCGTTATCACAACTACTTGGGCAGCATGGGAAAAGGCTCATCCTGATACAGAAGTGATGTCTACGGAGGGCGGGCCAGAAGCCGATGTTTTTGAAAATTACTACGCAAACGACCGAAACGGGATTCACAGCCTCAACCCGACAGATAAGCGACTGCACGGCAAAGACATCGTGCTGGGCCTAGATATTGAAGGTGACATCAAGGCTTTTTCTTATCCCGGGCTGATTGAAAACCCACTAGTCGAAGAAACTCTGGGAGGCACACCAATACTGGTCTTGCAGGAACGATCGTCAGCTACTGCTGTAGCGTTCTCCCGCACGGTTGATGGACGAACCTTGAATTTCAAAGGGCAAAACAAAAATCCACGCCGACGGAGCGCTGAATCTACAGCATCGGGTGAAGGCGAACGACTGGACTATGAACCCTGGCTAATCGAGGACAAGCAAACGGGGTCATCATGGCGCGCGATTACCGGTGAATGCGTCGAGGGAGAGTTGCACGGCAACCAACTAAAAATGCTGCCTGCAATGACTGGTTTCTGGTTCACATGGAGCCGTTTCTACCCCGGTACGCCGCTGTTTGGTGCGAACACGGATTTACCGGACCAGGCGGCTTCGTAATGACCCGGCCCGATGGACATCTGACCGGTATCGTACTCGGGGGTGGCAGATCACGTCGCCTGGGTTTGGATCAGTCGAAATTGCTAATCCACATTGGCGGAAAGCTGGTACTGGCGCGTGTCGCCAATACCCTGAAGCGTGTCTGCTCAGAACTCATACTCGTGGTCAGGCCAGATCAGGATGATGACGTCCCGGACCTGGGCATCGCACTCGGGATGCACATCACCACCGACAGCGAACAACAGTGCGGGCCTATGGCTGCAATTCACGCCGGCCTGGCGGCATCCACAACACCCCTGAGTTTCGTGATCGCAGGCGATCATCCGTTTGTTTCCCGCAGTCTCATCCAGGCAATGGCGGTCGACTCCACATCTGGCGGTTTAGAATCACCCACCGCCGTAATTCCACGTGCCGACGGGGTACTTCATCCTCTGCATGCAATTTACCCCCGGGAACAATGGCTGCCGTTCTTTACTCGGTGCATGGAAAACGGCGAAACATCTCCCCGTCGCGCAATCGAACTGGCTGTATCGGAGGGATATCCGCCAGTCACGATCTTCGCGGAAAGCAAACTTGAAAAGGCCGACCCCAGAAAAATCAGCCTTCTGGATATTGACACCCCGGCGAATCTAGACCTCGCGAGACGTATTTCCGAAGCACGGAAATTCACTCCCCGGCATCACTCTCTGGGTTAGCCGTCTACTCGTAGCGAAGTGCCTCCGACGGTTTAATGCTGGATCCCTGCCTTGCCGGCAACAACGTGTTCAAAAGCGAGAACACCACGGCGACCAGAACAATAACCATCACGTCAACGATTGGAACAGAGAAAGTGATGCCTTCCGATTCCTGACTGATGGACTTGAATATGTTCCATGCAATCAGTGTCCCAAGACCTATTCCCAGAGCGGAACCGAGTACAGCTACTACACCGGACTCCGCCAGAAACTGAAGCTGTATCATGCGTGCTTTGTAGCCGAGCGCACGCAGCATACCGATCGACTGACGCCGCTCAATTACTGCGCGGAAGGCGACCACGCCAAGGGCTGCCACTCCCACCAAAAGACCAAGCCCCATGAACCCCTGAAACAGCTGGTTGAAGGCGTTGCTTTGAGCCTGGTTCCTGTTGATGACCTGTTCAATCCCTTCGGCCTGCATTCCGTGTTCGATGAACACGGTCTCCAGAAGACGGGTTATCTCATCCGTCCTGGACGGATCAGCAATCCTGAATTTGTACTCAATGAACGGGACGGGCTTGTCAGAAAGCTGCTCGAGCACTGAAAAATGCATGTAAATATCGTTCGGTGCCGCTCCAAAACCATTGCTCTCCAAGCTATCGGCGAACTGGTCGAGGACGCCGATAATTTTACGGTTTACTGACCGGCCTGCCGCCCCTTGACCAATTGGTGGTCGCAGCGTGATATCAACGCCGGTGATTTCACCCCGCTCATCTGGTTTGATCCCTTCGATCTGGAATGAGGAACCTCCCCTTGGGGGACCGAAACCGTCTTCTGGTGAAATTATGCCTCCTGCCACGACTGCGAGCGTCGGATCCGATGCAACTGCCTGCCATATTTCGCGTGAGGTGCTGCCGTATTCCGGATCCCAGTGCGTAAGCTCGAACCTGTTATTAGCAAGCCACACCTCATCAGACGCACGTACACGCGCTCCCTTGTAAAGGGGTTCTTCGGCATCATCCTGATGGGCCTCGACTCTGATTCTGGCCTGAGCAGTGATCATCTCAAAGTCGGAGACTGCAAGCTTATCTCCACTTGTGTCGATAACCTCGTACGGGTCACCGATCGGCAGTTCGGGCTTAATGGTTCCCCTGATATCGAACCCTCCCGATACTCGATCCGGATCATCCGCAATGACGTTTCCAAGATTGATGAGAATGGCAAAAATCATCATCGTAAAGATCACGAGAGAAAACATCGCAAGGGTGAGGCCGGTACGCAACCGGGCCGACATCGGGTATGCAATGGCCATCTTTACAACGGGTCGCAGACTGCCCCATCTGCCTATGAATTTAGACACAACCCACACGAGTACATCTGCATTGTGCATTACGACCCAAACCGACGCAGCAACCATTGAGACACCGGACAGGATGAACATCTCAGGTCCTCCTTCCAGTTCACCGGTTATACCTTCCAGTGCATCAAATGGAAGACTGAAGAACACAAGCATCGTGACACCGATGAAGGTCATCGATACCCGCTTCTGAAATTCCTCTTTGTACCCTTTCGCAGCAAGAACGCTGCGAACGGCCAGGCCTGTCGAAATAATTACAAGAGTTGTTCCAACCGTAACGAGGGCGGCATTGTCAAAGGCAAGACCTTTGATTCCCTTCTCGGGGTCCAGTCCGGCCAATGCCACAAGTAAGCCGACCGGAATTAGCGGCCAGCCGGAGGTCAGCCAGGGCTGGAAAAACTTGAATCCCTTCCAAAGGAATATCGCCAGCCACGGCACGACGAGGAGCAGTCCAAAAAATGCGGCAATCCTGAGCACAACACCCTGTCCAGACCGCCACATGCGCCAGGTCTCGTGAGCGAAGGTAAAAGGCCCGAAAATCCACTTTATAACCGTCTTTGCCCGTTGCCCGGTGCCTGGTATCTCATCGGATACAAATTCCTGGCTCAGCCCGCGGATGGCGACGACTATGTTTAATTTGCTCACCCGGTAGGCAGAAATCACCACCGTGAGTGCCGTAAGGACAAAACCAGCTGAAAACGCAATGACAATTGACCGGAATGTGACAGAATAAAAGAACGTGACGTCATCACTGTCAGCAAATGCCCTGATCATCATCTGCATCAGCAGGACACTGGCCAGCAGACCGAGCCCGGTCCCGAGCACAGAGGCCCCGACTGAGTAAACCAGCCCTTCGTAGGTAAACATCTGAACCAAATGCCTGCGCTTGGTGCCGACTGCGCGCGCTATACCCATCTCGGTAGTCCTTGAGGCGGCCAGCATGATGAACACGAGGAATATCAGCAGCAACCCGACTATGATCGAAAAAGAACCGAATATAGTGAAAAACACAACTATTCCCGCACTGATCGCCTCTGCGAACTCGAGGCTCCGATTCTTGATCGGGTCCACATTCAGTTCCACCAGCTCCATGATCGGCAGAAACAGCGACTGCGCCATATTTGGATCACCGGTTTCCTCGGCCATTCCCATCACCGCTGCCAGGGTCATACTGTCCGTTACTGTGATCTTGAACTCATCAGAAGGCGCGTCCTTCTGAATTTCGGGCACGAGTTCTGCAAGTTTGTCGGAAGAAAATGGCCCTGCCGGACCCGACCCACGTTCATCGAGTTCTGCCTCCAGCATCTCACTGAGTCCGGGAGTTTTCAGGATGTTGAACAGCGCTTCTGATGCAGCGTCATTGATGAAAGCCAGCTTGAGTTTTTCAGCCACTTCCTTGGATATGATCTCATCGTGGGTCACAGACCAGGCGATGTAATCTCCCGTGACTGACACCTCGATCATGTTGTACTTGCCCTCGCGGTCAAGTACCCGTTGAATGGTGCCGACAGGAAACAGGGCTGCTGACCGGACCAGTTGGGTACCGCCCGCAAGTCCACTGGGGGCAACGATATCCATTACTTTGTGTTCGCTGCGGCCCACCGGTGAAACCAGGGTGATCTGATCGCCAATGCCGACATCAAGTTCGTCAGACATGGGCTGGTTGATCACGGTTTCACCGTCCTGAAGCCGGCTTATGTCAACGGATCCTTTTTCCTCGGCAACAAGCAGATGACCGAATCCATCCAGGGAGTCAAGGTTCACTCCGACAACCACAGCACTCGCAAGTGTTTTTCCGCTGACCTCATTTATGACGGGCATCTGTTCCCGAATTAACGGCAGTATGCCGTCAACCCGACCATCAGTCCGTAGTTCAGATCGAACCCGGTCCACCATCGCTTCGTCCAGGTAGTCATCTCCAAAACGTGACGCCACCGGTGAACTCAGGCGGATGTCCGTCGCACCCAGGGAATTGAGCGCTCCTAAACGGATACCCTTATCAATGGAATCTCCGATCGCAAGGGCAGCCATTATTATGGTGGTACTGAGCATCAGGCCCACCATGATCAGCGCAGTCTGTGCCTTACGGCGAGGGATGTTCCTGAGAGCGAGTTTGAGCAACACCCGATTACGAGATGCAAGGATGAGAGAACCGAGGAGAATAACCCCCATCCCGCCGGACAGCGTGATGGCCAGGACGTTCATGTCAATTCCGAATAGTTTGTCCACCTGAACTGTGCCTAGTCTCCGGGCTCGTCGCGGGCGAGCTCCGATACAGGCGATCGCTTGCCATCGTCGACAATCATCCCGTCACTCATCCGCACGATACGGTCCGCAAACGCTCCGACTTCTTCCGAGTGAGTCACCAGCACAAACGTCTGCCGATGTTCTTTGTTCAGACTCCTGAGCAGATTCATGATTTCAGTCGCGTTCGTAGAATCCAGGTTCCCGGTCGGCTCATCGGCCCAGACTATGGCCGGTTCGTTGGCAAGAGCTCGCGCAATGGCCACTCGCTGTTGCTCGCCACCGGAGAGTTCCGCCGGAAAGTGATCCAGGCGCCTGCCGAGGCCCACCAGGTCCAGTTTCTCGGCTGCTTTTGCGCTGGCTTCTTTCTGTGACGTCCCTGCAAGAACCAAAGGGAGTTCGACGTTTTCCAGGGCTGTGAGCACGGGCAGCAGATTGTAGGCCTGAAAAACAAACCCCATAGACCGGGCTCGATATTCGCTCAAGGCATCATCAGACATGGTCCGGAGTACCCGACCCGCTATGCTCACATCACCAGAATCGATCAAGTCAAGACCTGACATGCAGTTGAGCAGCGTCGTCTTGCCGGAACCGCTGGGACCCATGACCGCAACCATCTCTCCGGTCTGCACTTCAAACGATACGTCGTTCAAGGCCTCGACCACCACGTCGCGCGATCGGTAGGTCTTGACAACTCCGCGGGCGAAAATTATCGGCCCGATTTCCATCATTAACTCCTCAAACAAAAAATTTCACCACGCCAGCTGACGAATATAGCGCCCGAGCGGGTTGACCATTCATCTCCGTCGAGGATAATTTCTACGGTGATATTCGCCGGAGCGTGCAGCTCCCTACTTAAAATTGTATCCAGAAATGTCAAAACCATGTGGAGGTGCGATGAGCCAATTGATCATGATACGGCACGGTGAAACAGGCTGGAACGTTGAAAAACGCAAACAGGGTCGAAACGACCAGCCTCTGAACGCAAGGGGCGAGGCACAGGCGAGGCTGGCTGCCGAATACGTCAAAGCGAATTATGCGATCAAGAAGGTCTGGTCGTCGCCGCTGCGCAGATGTATGAGCACCGCTGAGCTTTTCGATATGCCGGTATCGACATCGGATCATCTTCTGGAGATCGACTTCGGGAACTGGGAAGGCATTCTCCAGTCCGAGATCGATGCCCAGTACTCGACCCACGATCGGCGAGGACCTGTCTGGCACGACCCGCCGGGCGGTGAGAAGCGATCGAACCTGCCAGTTCGTGCCCGGATGTGGATAGAGGAGTCCAGGGTGGCGGATGAAGGTGGTAATGTCGTTCTGATAGGGCACGGGGGGTCAATGAGGGGCCTGTTGGTCGCACTTCTGGGGTTGCCTGACTCGGCCATGGACAGCTTCCTCATCGACAACTGCTCCATCACAACAGTACAGATAAATGGCGGGTTCAGCCAGCTTACGGCCCTGAACCACACCGTGCACCTGGGCGAGGTCGACGAACCGTAGGTTACCGGCTTGCCAGTCTGGCCAGTTCGAACAGCACCGAGCTCTCGGGAACCTGTCCGTTACGCCTGACCAGATCTCCCCTCAATTCGTGGCCTTTACCATCCGTGAAGTCGCTGATCTCCCGATCCGGGGATTCAACGACGATCAAGCTCCCGGCAGCTACTGCCGCTTCGATATTACGTAAATTGTTCATTCCCATAGCCATCGGGCAAAGCACGATGTGATCGGATGCCCGGATCAGTTCGATGTGTTCAGAATGCTGGCTGTCGTTAATTTCGGAAAACGGTGATGCACCAACGTATTTCACGCCCAGCCGTTCGGCTGCCTCGCGATCCGAATCGCCGATCCCGAGAACACCAGCGGTCACGGTATAACCTGAAACTCGCAACTGGTACATCAATCGGCGTCCACTTCCCGCCCCGCATATTAAATGCACAGTTCTGCCGGAGCCTGCTAACTCCCCATGATTCGAGTCTTTGCTTCCGAGCACCAGTACATGCGGTTTCCCAGTGACCGGATCGGGTTCAACAAGTCCTTCGATATTGAAAGCAGCGCGGAGGTTTTCAGGTGTAAGAACTTCCCACGGGGTGCCTTCGGCGATCTTGTGCCCCCTGTACAGAACCAGCAGCCGGTCACAGAATCTGGCAGCGAGCGACAGGTCGTGCATTATCACGATTACGCCGGCCTTTCGCCCGTCAGCTTCTTCTCTGACAATATCCATCGTGAGTATCTGGTGGTGAAGATCAAGAGAAGCCGTTGGCTCATCCATGAGCAGCAGGTCGGCCTGCTGCACGAGGACACGGGCCAGTACTACCCTCTGGCGTTCGCCTCCCGAGAGCGTGTCGAGGCGACGATTGGCAAATTCCGCCGTCCCCGTACGCCCCATTGCCACGTATGCCATTTCACGATCGTCAGCACCTTCGAGTTCAAAACGTCCCAGGTGCGGGTAGCGCCCCATTAACACAGTTTCGAGCGCTATGAAGGGATGCTGTTCGGCCTGCTGCGGCATGTACGCCATCATCCTGGCACGATCACGGTACGACAGCTCGCTGCCAGGCAACGAGTCGATCTGCACGCTGCCGGATTCAGGGTCCAATAGGCCCGCAATGGTGCGCAGCAGCGTCGTCTTGCCACTGCCGTTGGCGCCGACAATACCGAGAACTTCCCCTCGCCTGACCTCCAGTGAAACCGAATCAACGATTGTCTGTCCGTCAAGCATCGTTGACAGGCCTTCAACTCGTAAAAGGAAAAGGGACGTATCTCGAAGTCCTGCGTATTCAGCTGCAGCTGAAGGGATCATGTAATTTTACTCACTAAAATTCCGGAAGCTTTCAAACGTCACTCCTGAAAAAACTGAATGGAAGAGCAGGGCTGCCAGTTGCTCAATTCCGGTGACATTCCAATGTGAAAGAGTCGTGTGGTACCTCGGCATCACGTAGTAAACCTTTCCGTTTTTTACAGCTGGCACTTCAGCCAGCGCCGGACTTGACATCAGTTCTTCGATGTAAGCGTCTGCACCGCTTTTCGGCTGAGGCACGATGATCACATCCGGGTTTATGGCAGCGATCGACTCGATACTCACCTGCTGATGGCCTTCAATCCCGGAGTCAGCCGCAGCATTGATGCCCCCGGCCTGTTCGATAATTCCTCCTTCCGTTGTATCCGACCCGGCTGCGAAGCTGGATGTGAACTTCGAGACGGAAAGTACGCGAGGTCGGGAACCTTCTGGCAAAATATCCGAGATAAACTGCATCCGGGATTCAATCTGGTTCACTAGTTCAAGTGCTTCCACCTCAGCACCGATCATGTAGCCGATCAACAGTATGTTGGGGACGTTTCCAAGCGCCGAGTTTTCAAGATTTGTCCTGGCGACCGGTATACCGGCATCCTTCATGAGAGCAACGGTATCAGCATTCGTGAACCGGGAGGCGATGATCAGGTCAGGCTCCAGACCGACGACTTCCTCTGGATCAAATCCAATCATTTTATGATCGGCGGACAGGGTCGCGATATTTGACTGCTCTTCATCAGTAAAGAAACTGTAAACGGCTGTCAATCGATCAAATTCCATCAATGCGGCCAAAATCTCGGAATGACCCAGAGACAGTGAATGGATTTTTTCGAGAGGCGCACCCAGGGTAATAACGCCCTCTGATGTTTCGACCGCACGGGGCCAGTCGAAATTCGTGGGATCCAAAATCCCATCGATACCGGCGAAACGGGAAAGATCCAGTTGTGGTGTCGGTTCTGCAGTTGCTTCCGGGGTCGAAGTGGGTGACGGTGTGGGCATAATCGTCGGCTCTGCGGTCGGATCGGGGCGGGACGCCGGAACCGACGTGGCGCTTGCTTCTAACTCTGGACCGGTTACCTTTGAAGCTGCTCCTTCCTTGCCGCCACATGCCAGCAGAGCAACCAATATCACAGGAGTGATAATCGTAAAAATTACCCAGCTGCAAAGAAGAGAGAATGATTCGATTTTCATTTCATTCCTTTCGATAATCATTCGGGTTAAAGCATCGATGCCCGCGAGCGATTTTGGATGAGCAGGTAAATAAAAAACGGTGCGCCGATCATCGCCGTAAGGACTCCTACCCTGAGTTCGGCGGGTGACAGGATGATACGGGCCGCAGTATCCGCCGCGACCATAAACAGTCCTCCTCCGAGCGCACTCAGCGGAAGCAGGACCCTGTGGTCTGCCCCGACTACCAGTCGGACTACATGCGGAACAACCAGCCCTACAAACGCTATGATTCCCGAAAAAGCCACCGCTGTACCGGTAATCAGGGACGCCGAGACCAGCAGGCTGTTGCGAACCATCCTTACCCGGACGCCGAGAGCCCGCGCTTCGTCTTCACTTACGAGCATCACATTCAGGTCCCGGGCCATGAAAACGGTTACCAGCGAGCCTACGATAATAATCGGGCCTGAGATCTGGACCGATTCCCATCTAGCGGTATCAAAACCACCGGTAATCCAGAAGATGATCTGGCGTTGGACATTCAGGTTGTCCGTGAGGATGATTAACGCTGTTGTAATAGCAGCCAGAAATGAACTCACGGCGACCCCGACGAGCAGAAGTGTTGCCATTGAAAATCGTCCGCCAATTGAAGCGATCCCAAAAACCACAGCCATCGATAGTGAGGATCCGATAACCGCGAAAAGCGGGAGAAACAGCGTCGAGATACTACTGACCCCGGACGCGATAGCAGCAACCGCACCAACCGCTCCCCCGCTTGACACGCCAATGATCCCTGGGTCGGCCATGGCGTTACGGAACAGACCCTGCATTATTCCACCGGCGATACCGAGCGCTGCGCCTACAAACAATGCAAGAAATATACGAGGCAGCCGAATGCTCTTGATTATTGCGTACTCTGTGGGTTCCGCGGTTGAGTCACCTATTCCAACCACTTCAAACAGCGTCGATATCGCGTGGCTGAACGGAATATTGACCGGCCCTACCGCCGATCCGACGATGACCATTAGAACCGTTCCGATCCCGAGCACCACAACACCAGTGAACAGCCGCCTCAGTACGGTCGACCCCGTGACTGTCTTATCAACGCTATTTTCAATCCTGACGGACAAAAAAACCCCTGACTGCTCCATCAGGGGCTCGCAGATGCCGCAACATCGGTTACGGACTGTAGGCGAAGTCACCGTGAGGCCACACCCTAGGCGGGAGGCAGTCACTCAAAAGCTCCCCGGCAGGTCTCCTGGCTTTCGGGTTATCGAATCGAGTTTAATTTCGACTCGTCGATTGAATCACGCCTTCCCATCAATGTTTTTGACAGTGGCTTTGTTGTGAATCAACTTCCCGGTCACAGTGGCGCTACCGCGGCGGGTTCTCACCGCCTTCCCTTTTATTCTCAACGTTTCATTAACGTTTTAGAAACCGAGGAACCATCCATATTCGTTTAGTAAGTCGAGACTAATCTCAACCCACTTACGTGTCAACATAATACAGGCGATCTTTTAACAACACTGAGTCGCCAAGCTAAGCTCACGGCCAAGCAGTGTTTATCAATCGACAAAAACTAATTGATAAGTTAATTTCAGCAAGATTTGTCTACTTAGGTTAAAATTGCAGTCAGGCCAATTGGTTCATCAAAAATGGCATGTCGCCATATACATTGATCTTGGCTGCTCGGAGCCGATACCGCATGAGTCCATCTTCATCAGGAAAGAAAAAAACTGCTGGTGCCACAGCTAGCGAAAATCCCAGCGCAGATGTAGCCGACGAAAGTTGCGTTCACCACTGGGTAATCGATCCACCAAATGGCGCGGTCAGCCAAGGTCACTGTAAAGCCTGCGGTGAGAATAAGGAATTTCGCAACTCATTCGAATACTCATCCTGGTACGGCAATAAAGCCCCGGGACCAAAAAATAAGGCTCCTGGTACCAAAAACACCGAAGCCCCAAAGTAAAAACCAACCCGGTGAAACCGCCTATCTGAACAGGTCTTGATTTGCAGGTCGTAATAACCGGGTTTTAGAGTGATCGCCAGGGTTCCATTTAACACCTCGTACTATCGCGGCCGGAACTCTTCCTGCCTCACCCATTACGAGTTGAGCCATGGAAGCTACCTCATCTGCTAAAGAAACAACACTAGTCGTCATCTCGCGATTAAAATCGTCCTCTGTACCCCTCAGATCTTGTAGAGGATCAAAGCCTGCAATCCCGATTGCAACATTAATAGAACCCTCTCGCCACGGTCTATTAAACGTATCAGAAATCACAACACCGACCTTGCGGCCCGTTCTACGGAGGAAAGCACCTCTAATGATCTCAGCCGATCGATCTGAATCCACTGGCAAAATAGTAACCGTTTCATCACCTTCTATGTTTGAGTGGTCGACGCCCGCGTTGGCACATACGAAGCCATGATGAGTCTCAACTATCAGGACACCTTGCACAGCTCGAACTACCCGTGTTGACTGATCGAGGACAATCTGAACCAATCGCGGGTCCTTTCCAACAATTTGAGCTAATCGGTATGCTTCATCATTAGGGGTTTGAGTCGAAAGCTCTACTACAGCATTCTCCGACTTTGAGACGATCTTTTGCGCAACAACAATCAAATCTCCAACGCACGGTGGGGTATCGTTCATCAAACACTGATCCGATATCAAATTGCCAATATTTTCGCCACTAACGATCTCAGGTAAACCAGGGATCGGTATAGCCCTTACTCCATCATCCATAGTCATTTGAAGATCATGCATTTAACGCCCACTTGTTGAAAATCTATCGTTTGGGACCAATCAAAGTCTTTGCCTTTTATGAAATTGAATTTTGAGCAGGAGAATAGTTTTTCGGTCAAAAGAAAAGGGACCCGACACTCGGATCCCTTTCCAAACTTACACAATTTCGTCTCGTAATAGCTATGAGATGTCTCGCACCCACAATACACGACGAACTGTAAGAGAACCGGTAACAACCAGAACGATCCCAGCCATCAGGGCCAGAAGCAAGATAGTTACGCTCGGGCTATACCCACCTGTTCCCGGTAAAGCGACACCGCCACTAGCTGCTGCTCCAGGAGCCGCAACATCAAGGCCTATGGCGAACGACGAGAAGCTAGATGAAGTACCACATACGGTTCCAGTGCCGATATTTGCACTGCTGTTCAATGACACCCACTCGGTCCCGCTGTATCGCCAGATTCCCAAACCATCGGGACCACCAGCTGCGCCATTAAGGTCGTCCTGAGTGAACGGCAAACATAATTCAGCAGGCTTAAGCAAACTGTACGTAGTCTGCACAGCCCCGGTAGCATCGTACCACTGAACATTAACCGCTGAGCTACCAAATGTGAATGTTCCAGAAGAAGCCCCTTCAGTAGCAGCTGCTGGCGGGGACGGCAGACCGGACGAAGCAACAGTAACAATACCTACCGCCGCAGCTGTGCCATTGGCAATAGCACCAGCCGGCACAGTAATCGATGCAGTGCCGTCAACCTCAGTAAACGATCCACCAGCGGATGGAATGATGATTCCTACATCAGCCGCCGTCAGACCATCAGGTACGATCTCAGGAACTGGAGAAGGGTCAGTATACGTGGGTGCAGGATCAGCAGAGGCCAGAGCATTCACGTTTAGAATCATCGAAAGAGTCCCGGCAGCCGGGTGAGTTTCCGCATCTCCACTAGATTGTGTTGCCGTAACGGTAATAGTTCCTGTACATGCACCACCGCTACTGGCCGTGACGGTAGAACTCGGCACACTTGTAGTGGCAGATGCGTGCGATCCACAAGTGCCACCCCACGTGTAAGTGACATTAGCTAAGGCCGTATTAACGTCACCATTTTCGTCGTAGGGATCCACCGTTACGATGAACACATCGCCTGCTTGATGGGTACTTGCAGTACCAAACTTGAGGTCTTTTAGATTCGTGCCCGTTGCCTGGGCCGAGACATGTTCGGAGGTCAACCCTGCGAACGACGTCATGAATAGAGAAACCAAGCCCACCAAAACGAGAGAAACTACCAACCGCTTTGGAATTGCGGAGCTTAGCATCGGCGCCCTCCTGGAAGTTTCTTTGCACAAGAAACTTCCTTTTTCATAATTTGCGTGCACGCGGACAAGACCCACGAACGCAATTTCAATTTTTTATCTGTTCATCCCGCGAGAACATCCGCCCAGGCCCAAAACCCAAACCGATTACGCACGGAGACTTACATTTTATACTTATAACCAACAAATTACCGCAGGATCATCCAACAGCACTCGGTCAAGATACACCAACGTAAAAACGCCAGTCAAGACGATTTGGCCACGCCAAACTCCTTGTTTAACGCACCTTTTGAATCGCTACGATGTCTTTTTGAGATCACCGACGACCGTAATCAACGTATCAACGTCCCGTTACGTAACCATTACCAAACTACCCTAAACACCAAGTATGTAGAATCGTTATTGAGTATAAATAATAACCCGAATCACTACATACTCTCTCGTAAGGAGCGTTACACCAATATGGATCTAGGGATTAATGGCAAGGTTGCACTCGTTACCGGCGGAAGCCGTGGGCTTGGACGTGAATCAGCTCTTCATCTAGCCGCCGAAGGCGTAAATATCGCCATCTGCGCAAGGGGAGAGGAACAATTAAATCACACTGCTGCCGAACTCAGGGCAACAGGGGTAAATGTCGGGGCATATATCGCAGACCTCGGAGACGAGAACGAATCATCCACACTGACATCGAAGGTTGAATCTGATCTTGGGCCAATAGAAATCCTGGTCAACAACGTGGGAGGAAGCCTTGGAACATCGGACCTGGTAAATTCTTCTCTTGAAGATTTTCATAAGGTTATGGACACCAATTTATGGTCGGCAGTTTCACTGATGAAACTGGTAGTCCCTGCAATGCAACAGCGAGGCTGGGGACGAGTTATCAACATTTCGTCGATATACGGCCGAGAATACGGTGGAACCGCACCTTACATGACAGCCAAGGCTGCAATGATAGCTGCCTCAAAACATACGGGTATGATCGTCGCCAAAGATGGAGTAACGGTAAATTCTATCGCCCCTGGCTCAATCCTGTTCCCTGGAGGCAGTTGGGATCGGTTTATCGAAAACAACACAAATGAGGCAGTTGACGAGTTTATCGATCGCAATCTTCCAATGGGCAGATTCGGCTGGCCCGGACCTATAGGCGCTGCCGTAGCGTTTCTTGCTTCTCAGCAAGCTGATTTGATCACAGGCGCATGCTTCAATGTCGATGGTGGCCAATCGCACAACCTGTTCTAGTCACAATTGGCCTCGACTTCACAGCCCATATACAACAGACTAACTGCTCGTAGAAAAGTGAGAGCCCCTGGCAATGTGCCAGGGGCTCTCACTTTTTAGTTAACCTGAAATTTAACTAATCTTGTCCGCCTGAATGAAAACATTCACATTAATTAATAACGTGTCTTAGGATACTTCTACCGTAGCACCAGCTTCTTCAAGTTTAGACTTGGCTGCATCAGCGTCATCTTTCGAAGCTCCTTCGAGAATGGGCTTAGGTGCAGCCTCCACGAGATCCTTGGCCTCCTTGAGACCCAACGGGGTCAGCTCACGGACAGCCTTGATAACGGAAATCTTATTCGCCCCGATATCCTTGAGCACAACATCAAATTCGACTTTTTCCTCAACCGCACCGCCCTCAGCGTCTCCGCCAGCGCCTGATCCCGAAGCAACTACAACTGGCGCAGCTGCGCTTACACCAAATTCTTCCTCAAGGGCCTTCACAACATCGGCAAGATCAAGTACAGACATTGTTTTAATTTCTTCGATCAGATCTTCTTTACTTAGGGCCATTTTTGGTTTCTCCGATTTCACCCAGGAAATATTCCCGGAATTTTATTAGTTGTTATTTTGATCAATTAGTAATGAATTATGAATAACCGGTCATATTGAGCTACTTACGCAGCAACTATGCGGCTGAACCTTCTTGTTGATTATCAACGTGACGCTGCAGCACAGTAGTCAAAGCCCTCACAGGGCCACTCATCACCATGACAAGCCCGGTAATAGGACTGCTCATCGAACCAAGCATCTTCGCAATCAGTTCTTCTTTAGAAGAAAGCTTTGCGAGAGCCTCAACCCGATCGGATGTCAACACCTCAGAATCGAGCATTCCACCAATAATTTTGATGGGGAGGTCATTATCTCCAGAATATTTAACAAAAGCTTTGGCAGCACTAGCCGGGTCACCTTCAGTAACCACAAACCCAATTGGGCCATTCATGACTTCTTTGAGTTCAGATCTGCCGGCCTCGTCTGCTGCAATACGGGCAAAAGTGTTTTTCACAACCTTAAACCGCGCACCAGTGCTTCGCAACTTCTGGCGAAGACCAGTCATCTGCATCACATCGACTCCGCGATATTCTGCAACAACAACAAGTGGCGAAGACGAAAAGATTTCTTTCATTTCCGCAACCAG
>Ga0187833_10000790_pt1 | contig 36937 bp, 38 predicted proteins | sample ETNtaG_37_FD_167968 | JGI IMG/M metagenome (GOLD analysis project Ga0187833, IMG submission 167968) | Marine microbial and viral communities from oxygen minimum zone, Eastern Pacific Ocean - ETNP2014_SV_400_PacBio MetaG (Illumina Assembly) | ecosystem: Environmental > Aquatic > Marine > Hypoxic...
CCAGACGCTCTTGAAGTTTCTCTCTGTCGTAATCAGAAGAGGTAGCCTCAATTTGAGTTTTGATTTGTCCAATACGGCCATCAATATTCTTTTTTGAACCAGCGCCATCGATAATAGTCGTGTTTTCCTTGCCAATTTCAACTCGTTTAGCAGTACCTAGATGCTCTTCAGTTATGCCTTCAAGTGAAAGGCCAACCTCTTCAGAGATCACAGTAGCGCCGGTAAGAACAGCAATATCTTCTAGAATTGCTTTACGTCTATCACCAAAACCAGGCGCCTTGACCGCGGCAACTTTAACGATACCACGCATATTATTTACAACCAAAGTTGCTAAAGCCTCACCTTCAATATCTTCAGCGATAATTAGTAGAGGTTTGCCAGCCTTTTGAACTGATTCTAGTGCAGGCAGTAGGTCACGTATATTGGCAATTTTAGCGTCATGTAGTAAGATATATGGAGACTCCAAATCTGCATTCATAGACTCTTGGTTGTTTATAAAGTAGGGTGAAAGATAACCGCGATCAAACTGCATGCCTTCTACAACATCAAGTTCGTTATTTAATGTTGTTCCTTCTTCGACGGTTATAACGCCTTCTTTGCCTACTTTTTCCATAGCCTCGGCAATAATGTCACCTACAGAAGTGTCAGAGTTTGCCGAGATTGTACCAACTTGAGCAATAGAGGCTGAGTCGCTACATGGCTGTGATGCCTTTTGAAGCGCCTTAACAACTACCTCAGTAGCTTTATCGATTCCACGTTTAAGGTCCATCGGGTTCATACCTGCGGCAACAGATTTGACACCTTCGGATATTAGTGATTGCGCTAAAACTGTGGCTGTTGTAGTTCCATCACCAGCAATCTCGTTTGTTTTGGAGGCAACCTCTTTGACCATTTGTGCTCCCATATTTTCGAATTTACCTTCAAGCTCAATTTCTTGGGCAACAGTGACTCCGTCCTTAGTTATGGCAGGTGCTCCAAATGATTTATCGATAACCACATTTCTACCTTTAGGTCCTAGTGTAATTTTCACGGCATTGGCAAGCATATTAACCCCTGACAACATTGATTCTCTGGCTTCTGAGCCAAACTTTACCTCTTTTGCTGACATATCTTATCTCCTCTATTCTTCAATAACTGCAACGATTTCATCTTCGCTCATCACTAATAGCTTTTCTTCGCCTACAGTGATTTCTGAGCCTGCGTATTGGCCAAACATCACTGTGTCGCCAACTTTAACATCTAAAGGGATGATATCACCTTTATCATTTTTTTTACCATTGCCTGTAGCTACAACTTCACCTCTTGAAGGTTTTTCAGCTGATGAGTCAGGAATGATCAAACCGCTAGCGGTTGTTTTCTTTTCTTCTACTCTACGAACGATCACACGATCGTGTAAGGGACGAATCTCCATGTTTTCTCCTTGATTGGACAAAAAAAAATGTCTTTGAAGGTTTCTATTCTTCTAGACGTTCTTTAAGCTTTTTAATCGCTTTATTTTCAAGTTGGCGAACTCTTTCAGCAGAAACACCGTACTTGTCAGCTAGAGTATGTAGGGTCGTTTTTTCTTCTTTCAAGTACCTTGACTGTAAAATATCTATACTTCTTTCGTCTAGGGAAGAAAGAGCTTGATAAAGCCTGTGCTGCAGGTCCTCTCGGCTTCTATCACTCAACAATAATTGTTCAGGAGTTTGTTTTGGGTCTGCAAGGTATTGTTCTGGTGTATATGTGTCTTCATCATCATGAACTTCAAATGCCACGTCATTTAGCTGAAGTCGTGACTCCATTTCAATGACATCTTGTTTTCTTACACCTAAGTCACTCGCAATCTCTTCTGCTTGATCATTTGTTAGAGAAGTATAGATGTGTGCTTTAGCTTGCTTAAGCTTGAAAAAAAGCTTTCGTTGAGCTTTAGTTGTAGCAATCTTAACGATTTTCCAGTTTTTGAAAATATATTCATGAATTTCAGCACGAATCCAATAAACCGCAAAGGAAGATAATCTGACTTTCTTATAAGGATCAAATCGTTTAACAGCCTTCATCAGGCCAATCATACCTTCTTGGATAAGGTCAGCCTGTTCGAGGCCGTATCCTTTGTAGCCATGAGCAATAAAAGCAACAAAGCGCATATGTGCAAGCACTAGCTTCCTAGCGGCTGACAAGTCGCCATTATCATAAAGCTCAATGGCTAGACTGTACTCCTCCTCTGGAGTAAGTATTGGAGGGTACTTCTGTACCTCTAGGCTTCCAGCCGTCTTCTGCAAAGATAGTGCGTATTCACTCATAATTATTTGTCAAAACCATTTTTCAAAGCTAAATTATACCAAAATATCTCGTTATATCAATTTATTGAGTAATTTTTTGTATTTTATTGATTGTTCAGTGATTGACAGTCTAGATCTCACAGAAGCCTTGTCTGAGCTACAAATGATGATTTCTAGATCACTCAAGGCAGTATCGAAATCCTCATTAATTACGAGGTATTCGTAGTTTTTATAGTGCAACATCTCATTTTTAGCGTTAGCCATCCTTTTGTTTATTGTTGACTGGTCATCCTGCGCTCTTTGCTGGAGGCGTTTTTCAAGGTCCTCTTTCGAAGGCGGCAAGATAAAAATACTGACAGCATTAGGAAACTTTATTTTGACTTGATGTGCGCCTTGCCAATCAATTTCTAGAATGACACTTTTCCCCTTACTAGTCTGATGTTTGATTGATTCGGTAGCCGTTCCATAGTAGTTATCAAAAACTTTGGCGTATTCAACAAAGGCATTGTCAACTATCATTTTTTCGAATTCCCCAAGAGAAATGAAATAATAATTAATTTCGTTAATCTCTTCCGCTCTAGGTTTGCGAGTTGTATGAGAAACTGAGACACAAAGATTGTCATTTCTATTGATTAATGCCTCCACAAGTGAGGTTTTTCCACAACCGGACGGCGCTGAAATAATAAACAAGCTAGGCATAATTATTTAGGAATATAACCTTCGATTGAATCTAAATTACCACTATCAAAAAAATATTTTTCCATTTGCTCCTTGAGATAACTTTGAGAAGAAGCCTCAAACAGATTCAAGTTATTTTCATTAATCAGCATGGTTTGGTGGTCTAGCCACATTTGCCATGCCTCTCTGGATACATTTTCTAGTATCTGTTTACCTAATTCTCCAGGGTAGGGCGCTCTATCAAGGGCCTCCAATTCTTTATTCAATTTAATGCAAAAAAGTGTTGTCATATTTTATTTATTCGAATTCCCATTAAGTACAGACTTGAAAAATATATTAAAACTGAAATAAGTATTGTTTTTGAAATCATTATGATTCTCTCTAGAGCTGCAGATTGCAAGTAGTTATCTATATTTGTTGACGTAAAGTAAACATATAATGCCATTATAATGCTTGCAAAAATAACTTTAAATAGCATTTTGAAAAATTCGTTATTCAGCCTAAAAATTGACTGTTTGCGTAAATAATAATATAAAAATGCTGCATTTAGAAGAGCTGAAATTGAGGTTGCCGCTGCCAATCCAACATGGCCATAGTAGTAAGCTAGGATTATATTTAGGAAAATATTTGATACCATAGCTACTATACCTGCCTTGACAGGGGTTCTAGTATCGCCCCTGGAAAGAAAGACTGGCGCAAGAATCTTGACCGCTATAAATACAATTAAGCCAGCACCATACGCCTTAAGACTTAGCGAGGATTGTTTTGCGGCATATGAGTCGAATTCTTGGTATTGAAAAAGTGTGACTATCAGTTCTTCGGACAACATAACCAGGCCAACACAAGAAGGCAAGCCCAATAAAAGAGCATAAAGTAGCGCTTTATTGATTGTACTTGTAAACTCTTTTGTGTCATTCTTTGCATAATAATGACTCAATTTTGCCAAAGCTACAGTCGCAAGGGCAATTCCAATTAGCGCCAAAGGTAGCTCCAATAATCGATCTGAATAGTACAACCAAGAAACACTTCCCGCAATAAGCGTTGAGGCAATCATGGTATCAATAAGTAAGTTAATTTGTGATACCGAGACACCGAATAGTGCTGGTATCAAGCGTTTCTTTAGTGTTTTAAGAACTTCGTGATGACCAAACTGTAACTTTGGCAATCGTTTAATTTTTATTAAGAATGGTATTTGAAAGAATAGCTGGGCAAAACCACCGACTAGCACCCCCCAGGCAAGAGCCATGATGGGGGTTGCCATATACCGTGATAAAAAGACAGCGCTAAGTATTAAAGAAATATTTAGCAGAACAGGGGTAAATGCTGGAACACTAAAATTATCATAAGTATTTAATATAGCACCTGATAGGGCGGTCAAAGATATCAATAAAAGATAAGGAAAAGTGATTCTAAGCATATCGGATGCTAAATAAAACTGCGTTGTGTCGGGCTTGAAATAAAAACCCCAAGCAAAGAGAAATATCACAATAGGAGCTAGCAGCACTGCAACCACTGTAATCAGAATTAGAACAGTAAATAACTTAGTGCCAATATGATTAATAACTAATTGAACTTCTGCTTCAGATTTATTAGCCTTACTCTCAGCTAGTATTGGTATAAAGGCCTGGGAAAAGGCTCCTTCTGCAAACAACCTTCGAAAAAAATTAGGTATACGAAAGGCTACAAGAAAGGCATCAGAAAGCCCATTTGCGCCAAAGTATCTGGCAATAAAAAAGTCGCGCACCAAACCAAAAATACGTGATAACAGAGTCATTACAGTTACAATACTGCTAGACTTTAATAAAGATTTTTCCATTATAAAAAGAGCTTTTAGTTACTCGTCCCCTGGACCACGCATGATTCCTACTCGAGAATTTCGTATACATTCAATAAATTGCATAACTTCGTGACTATCTGATTCAGAGTTTTTTAACTCTTTTAGAGCATGATCTAAAAGTCTTCCTTGAGTTTCACGATAAACAACTTTGAAGGCTCGTTTAATAGAGGCAATTGAACTTGCGCTAAAACCCCTTCGTTTCATTCCAACTGTATTGATGCTTCTTATTCTTGGTTGAACACCGGAAGCTACCATATAGTCTGGAATGTCTTTATTGATATGACTTCCCATTCCAGCATAGGTATGTCTGCCAACATTGCAAAACTGTTTAACTAACACAAAGCCACCCAGAATAGCCCAATCAGCTATGCGAACATGTCCAGCAAGTGATGCGTTATTAGACATGATAATATGGTTGCCTAGTTGACAATCATGCGCTATATGAACATAGGACATTAACATATTATTTGAACCAACCCTAGTGAGCGAGTTTTCTTTTTCGGTTCCGCGGTTTATTGTGCAAAACTCTCTAATAAGGTTGTCGTCCCCGATAACCAGATTACTTTCCTGTCCGTCTTCATAAGTAATATCCTGTGGATCTCCTCCGATTGAGGCAAATGAATAAATATGATTATTCTTACCTATCTTAGTTGGTCCGGCGATAACAGCGTGAGAATCAACAACAGTGCCCGCACCAATTTCTACGTGTGCGCCAATAACAGCAGACGCTTTTATCACTGCATCCTTGTGAATTTTAGCACTTTCATGAATAATTGCAGATGGATTAATAGCCATAAATAATCACCTTGCAGGCTTTTGGGTACATATTATTTCTGCATAAGTCACTAGCTGCTCTTCAACTGTAGCTCTACAATCAAATTTCCAAATGCCTCGCCTTACTGTCATTACCTCGACATAGAGTTTAAGTTGGTCTCCCGGCTCCACAGTTCTCTTAAAGCGAACCTTGTCAACGCCAACCAGCATATAAATTTGACCAGTCACAGGCTGTCCAACTTCAGATTTAAATGCCAGTATGCCGGTTGCCTGGGCTAGAGCCTCAATAATTAGCACTCCAGGCATAATTGGCTGATCAGGAAAGTGGCCGCTAAAATGGGGTTCATTAAATGAGACATTCTTTATTGCTGTCAAATTTTTCCCAACCGTAAAGTCAAGGACCCTGTCAATTAGTAAAAAAGGGTAGCGATGAGGTAAGAAATTTTTTACCTCATTAATATTCATTTCCATAGTATTTACTTAGTGTCTTTTAATTTAATGTTTAATATTCGGGTAATTTTATCAAGTTTTGTGAGCCACATTCCAGCCTTTTTCCATGCGTTATGAGGCATAAGAGGGAAGAAGCCAGTATAGATGCCAGGTTTTTTGATGTCCCGATTGACTGTACTTGTAGCATTAATGGTAACGTCATCGGTTATATTTAAATGTCCAACAATGCCTACCATCCCTCCAATCATGCAGCGCTTCCCAATAACTGTACTGCCGGCAATGCCAGTCTTCGCTGCAATAGCCGTGTTTTCACCTATTACAACGTTGTGAGCTATGTGAACAAGATTGTCAATTTTAACTCCACTATGAATCTGGGTATCGTCAATTGTTCCTCTGTCGATTGCTGAATTTGAGCCAATACATACATTATCACCAATCACAACTTTACCTAAATGAGCAATACGATGCCAGCATTTGTTTTCATCTAAGGCGTTGCCGAAACCTTCAGAACCAATAACACTACTAGGCAATATTGTACAATTATTACCTAGCTGGCAATCTCGTTGGATAATTACGCTGGATGATATATGACACTCATTACCAATTCTAACGTTATCTTCTATTATGCAGTTAGACTCCAGCGTTGTATTTTTGCCAATCAATACGTTTTTTCCAATAACACAGCCTGGACCAAGTACAGCATTGTTCAAGTTAGCCGAGGGGTCAATATTTAGATTGTTAGCTTTAGGGATAGTATTGTTCGATTTGAAAAAATGAGTTACTTTAGCAAAGGCTAAGTATGGGTTTGAGACTAACAGTGCGTTAGTTTTACAATCATTTTTCATGTTCTCACTTAAGATCACCGCACCAGCATTTGTGTTTACCAAAGAATCTATATATTTTTTGTTAGCAATATAACTTAACTGGTTAGCATTAGCTTTTGATAAAGAATTAATTCCGTTAATATCAATTTCTGAATCGCCGATTAATTCAGCTCCAATTTTTTCGGCGATTAGTCCAAGTTTATAAGTCATGGTAACGAAGTCTCAATCAAATTAATTACATCATTGCTGATATCATTTATTTTATCACTCGTAAAAGCAACATTATCATACAAGATTAAATCATAAAACTCCTCTTTGGCAAACCTTTCTACTGCTTGGTTGATCAATAATTCAATTTGTTGCAACAATAATTGCTTCTCTTGATTAAGTTGATATTGCCATAACTCGGTATCTTTTTGAAAATTAACTTCAAGTTTATTTATATGATTTATTTCATTTTTATACGCTTCAGTCGTGAGATGATTGGATTTGCTACTAAGGTCTTCTTTTAAAAGCTCAATATGTTTGAAAAGATTGAGAAGTTCTTTTTTTCTGAAATCAAATTTATCGGCAATTCTCTCATTGCCATGTCGATACTGAGTTAAGTTATTAACAATTTCTTCAATGTTTAGATAGCCTATTTTTATTGATTCAGCAGTAGCTAAACCAGTTAATAAAGCTAAAACCAAAATGGCAAAAGCTCTCATTGTCTATACTAAAAACCAGTTCCTAATGAAAAACTAAAATTTTCTATATCATCACCAGTCTTCTTAAGAATTGGAGTAGACCAGTAAGCTCCGATTGCACCGATAGGGCTGAGATATGCGAATGCGACACCAGTTGACATTCTGAGGTCGCCTAGCTTCATACTGGATGATTTTTCGAAAATATTGCCAGTATCAACAAATGCACTTACCCTCATATTTTCACTATTACTTATAAAGCTAGCTGGTGAGATAATGTTAAAACTTCCTAAGACAGAGATCTCACCTCCCTTGGCAGCTGAATTAGGATAAGTTGGCCCAAGAGTTCTATTGCCAAACCCACGAACAGAACCGCTACCTCCACCAAAATAACGCTTGAAGAAGGGAACTTCATTTCCGCTATAACCTGAAATTAGACCTAAGCTACCTGTTAATTTTAAAGTCAAATTGCCACTTAGCGGTTTGTAGCTTACATGGTTTGCATTAACACTAACATAACGGTAGTCTGAAAGCGGCAAGGCAACATCAACGCTCAATGCATTGCTTTTGCCATCAGTTGGGTACAAATAATGATTTAGAGTGCTTTCATTCCAGCTAAGGCCAAAAACAACTTCATCGTTACTGTTATTTGCACATTGTGTGGGCTCATAGCTTGAAGCTGCAAAGCCAGAGCTACAAACTAAATCGTTATTAGCGTATTCCAGTTTAGTGTTAAGTCTAGTATATTTTGTTAAAGGAACGCCATATCCCAATGATAGCCCCTTAGAGTTAACAGTATAAGAGTCACTCATTACATCATCATCACTTTGTTCGCTATAAAAGGCACCGTAACTAATACTATGATTGTCGACATTAAAATAAGGGTCTTCAAAATAAATACTGAGTTTTTTGAATGACTCTGACATCTTTAGATTAACATTAAAAGTGTTTCCAGAGCCGAAAATATTTTTTTCTTGAATCCCTGCGCCGAAAGATATTCCATAGTTGTTGCTATGTGAAACTGAAAAACTTATTGCACCTGTTTTAGTCTCTTTTACTGCAAAATTTAAGTCAATTTTGTCAGGCATGCCTTCAACCTTCGAAGCTTCCATCTCTACATCAGAAAAATATCCTAATCTTCTAAGGTTAATGACGGATTCATTAAGCGCACTACGAGAGAATAGGCTACCTTCTGAGAGCAAAATCTCTCGCCTTATAACTTCATCTTGAGTGCGAGTATTTCCTGATATCTTAATTCTATTAACATAAACTTTTTTGTTAAGTGATATATTGAAATAAATATTCACGCTACCTAAAACATCTTCGGTAGTAGGATTAATGTTAGCGAATGCATATCCTTGATCTACAAATACATCTGTAATTTTCTGTACATCATTAACAATCGCCTCCCAATTAAATATTTCACCTTTCTGGATGCTAACAAGTCTCATCAAGTCATCATGTTTCTGGTTTCCAAACTCACCTTCAAAGTTAACAGTTCCCAATTTATATTGAATTCCTTCATCAATTTCTATTTCAATATTTATATGTTCTTTGTCTTCAGAAAGCGTTTTATTCACACTAGTAAATTTAAAGTTTAGATAGCCAGAATTCATGTAGAGGCTCGATATAGACTCCATACCTTCATCAAAAGCCAATTCAGTGTATCGATCTTTATTGGTAAAATAATTGATGAAAGAGTTTGTCTTTATTCCAAATGAAAACTGATCTGAAAGTTCTTCATCTTCGAAAATACTGTTACCTGAAATACTCATTAACCCTATTCTTGCCTCCTTACCTTGAGATATATTGAGCTCAATATCGATTCTATTTTGTGAGTCAATTTGAAGGTTTTCTGCTATTTCTATATTGAAGTAGCCAATAGCAAGATATTGATTCTTAATTTCCGAAACAAGTTCATGAAGTTTTTTCTTTGAATAAATATCACCAGCAGAAAGTTCATAATTGCTAACAAGTTCATCAATGCTAGCCTTATCAAGAGCTAATTTTTGATTTGAATTATCAAACCAGTTAGACCAACTTTTTTTATAATCGCTTTTAATGTTGATAAGCTTAATACGTGGATTCTCTATTACAGCAATTAAGAGAATATCGTTGTTCAATTCAACTTGAATATCAGAAAAATAGCCGGTATCGAAAAGTGAACTAATGATTTTATTTGATGTGTTGGAACTATATTCATCGCCAATTTTGACTGGCAGTTTGCTCATAACAGTGCTTTTTGGAGTTAGATTAAGGCCAGAGAATTCAATTTTACTGATGGTTTCGGCAAAACCTTGAAAAGAGAGAGATATAGATATAAAGAAGATAATTTGTATAATTCTAATTTTCATATTGGTTTATTTATAGTCAAGTTTTTACAATGAATTTTTTGATTTAATCAAATTAAGTCAAATTGATAAAGTTCAATTTTAACAAAATATATATTTAGTAGGTGAGCTAACTCTTCTTATAATCTAGATAATTATAACTACTTATAAATCTTATTTAGAGTGATGGGATTATTGAGATGAGTCAATTTCTAAGTTAATAACTTTTTGACTGTATTTCTCCCATAGTTTATCTTGATTGAGCGCGAGATAATGAAGGTAGCTCCATGAGTATATTCCCGTGGTGTGGTCATCACTGTAATCAATTGCAATTGCGTAGTTTCCAACTGGCCTGATTTTATTTATGACAACATCCTCTTTATTAAGCTGGAGTGTTTCTTGTCCAGGACTGTGACCTAGAGCTTCTGCGGAAGGCGAATGAACGCGTAAAAATTCACTTGAGAAAGAGTAGTAGGTAGCTTGAAACCTTATGGTTAGGATATTTTTATCTTTACTGAGATTAATATTGCTCGGTGTAATCATATTCATTAATATAATCAATTTACATAAGGTCAATGCATTAAATACATAAGGTTAAAATGGTATTATGCTATATTTTACAAAAATGCAAGGCTTGGGAAACGACTTCATTGTTATTAACAATATTGAAGGTGATGTCTGCCTTTCAACTGAAGAAATTCGTCAATTAGCAGACCGACGACTTGGTATTGGCTTTGATCAGCTTCTCATGGTTGAAAATTCCAGTAAAAAAGGCATTGACTTTAGCTATGTAATCTATAACGCTGACGGTTCAGAGGTCGGTCAGTGCGGGAATGGCGCAAGATGTTTTGCACGTTTTGTTGAAAAGAATAATCTGACGCAGAAAAACATAATAACCGTTGAAACCATTTCCGGAAAACTAGAAATTACAATCAACCATGATAATACAGTACGAGTAGATATGGGTAGTCCAGCCTTTGATCCGAGAGATGTTCCTTTTGTTTCCGAAAAGATTGACATAGAATACCTTGTTGAAGGTCAAAAAATGGGTGTTTTATCGATGGGTAATCCACATGCAATTATTCATACAGAAGACATTAATAGCAATGATATTATAAGTATTGGGACTAAGATACAAGATTCTAATTCTTTTCCTCATGGAGTTAATGTTGGATTTATGCAAATCGTCAATAGCAGTGAAATCTATTTGCGTGTTATTGAAAGGGGAGTTGGCGAAACTTTGGCATGCGGTTCAGGGGCATGTGCTGCAGTTGTTCATGGTGTTAGATTAGGACTTCTAGATGAAAAAGTTAAGGTTCATTTGACTGGAGGAGATGCACTAGTTGAGTTTGACGGTAAAAGCGCTTATCTATCTGGACCTGCTGAATTCGTTTATGAAGGCGCGGTGAACCTGAGAACTGGAAAGGCTTAATTAGACTCGATAGATCTTTGCGAGAATTGGACTCTGTCATTCAATCTTATTGCGCTAAGATAATCGCCCCAAAAACAACCACGATCGAGCGGATAAATATTTTTAATGTTTATATCTCTTAGTGTTGACCAATGACCAAAAACTATTTCTTCGTTTTTGAGCATTCTGTTTTCATGAAGAAACCAAGCTTTGTATCCCTTAGGCGCCTTGTCAGCGTTCATTTTGTGGGTAAATTCCAATTCACCATTACTTTTACAAAATCTCATTCTCATTAGTGCATTGATTGTGTATCTTGATTTTTGTTCAATATCTAGGTTTTTAGACCAGTTTGTTGGTTCGTTAGAGTACATTTTTGGCAAAAAAAGTTCTACGCTATCGCCTTGTAGTTGCCTTTGAACTAGCTCAGCGTGGACAAATGACTCATTTTTGCCCCATTGTGGTGGAATACCAGCGTGTACCAATAAAAACCCCTGGCATTCAATGATTAGAGGTCTTGAGAGCAAATAGTCAATAAGAGCGTTTTTATCTGGTGCCTCTATGATGTCCAAAAAGGTGTCTTTTGGGTTCGGTTTACGTGATGTAAAGGCGCACATTAATAAATGAAAATCATGGTTGCCTAAAACCATATTTGCATTATCTTTATGTGACTTAATATAACGCAAAGTTTCTAACGATTTTTTCCCTCGATTTACAACGTCACCTAAGAAAAATAGCCTGTCTCTATCTTCTGAGAAATTAATTTTGACCAGGAGCTTTTGGAGTGTGTCATAACAGCCCTGAACATCTCCTATCACATAGTCCATATTTTGATTTAATGAAGTGTATAGGGTTCACTGAGAGAAAATTCAGGGATGTCAGCATCAAAACGTTTACCTTTATCGTTAATCATGCCGTAAGAGCCTTTCATTAAACCAGTTTCTGTGCTGATAATTGCGCCAGAACTGTATTCAAAACTTTCACCGGGTGACAGGTATGGTTGCTGTCCAATAACTCCCTCCCCAACCACTTCTTCAACGTCGCCTGTTTCGTCTTCAATAAGCCATCGACGTGTTCTCAGTTGAGCGCCACAATCACCTTTATTGGTGATTGTTATAGTATAAGCGTATGCATATTGACTATTTGGAATATCGGACTGGTTAGGAAGGTACGTTACCTTCACTTCAATTTCAATGTTGTTTTGCATAATCCTTGGTAAGAGTTATAAAGCTTTCTACACTCAGCATTTCAGCCCTTTGCGACAGATCAATCTCTGTTTGTTCTTGATTAAGATATGATTTTAAACAGTTTTTAAGTGTTTTTCTACGTTTAGAGAAACAGACTTTGACAACCTTTTCTAATAACTGAACGTTGTCTATTAGTGGTTTTTGCTTTGTTTTTAGATAAACTATGGCCGATTCAATCTTAGGTTGGGGGCTAAAGGATTCCTTAGGCACAGTAAAAATTAGATCTACATCAAAAAAGCTCTGCATCATCACACTTAAACGTCCGAAGTCTTTACAGTTATGTTTTGCGACGATTCTACCAACTACTTCTTTTTGAAGCATAAAAGTCATATCAATGATATTGTCTTTCTGGCTGAGTAAGTGAAATAGTAGCGGCGAAGAGATATTGTAAGGCAAATTACCGACTACCCTTAGATTATTGGAGATCTGACTAAAATCATAACTAAGAGCGTCTGCCTCATGGATTATGAGCTTAGTATTTTGGTTTGATTGCAAGAGTGCAATTAAATCACGATCTATTTCAACTACATTGAGTTTATCTAATTGCTCAAGCAAAGGGAAAGTGATGGCGCCTTTCCCTGGCCCTATTTCGACTATGTCGTCCTCCTTATTGGGCGATATTGTAGAAACAATTCTTTCAATAACCTGTCTGTCAGTTAAAAAGTTTTGGCCAAATCTTTTTCTAGCTTTATGTGGCATTGTTTTGTAGTTCTTCTAGATACTGTAGCGCCACATTAAAACTACCCAAACTAATTCTCCCAGTGCCTGCAAGTTCTATTGCGGTGCCGTGATCTACAGAGGTACGGAAAAATGGCAATCCTAATGTAATATTGGCTGCCTGATTAAAACCTTGTGCCTTCAATACTGGCAAGCCTTGGTCGTGATACATTGTAAGCACTACGTCGACTTTGCTAAGAGACTTTGATGTAAAAGCTGTATCTGCAGGAACCGGGCCAGTTAAATTGTAACCCAAATCATTAAGTTCGCTAATTACAGGGTTAATTACATTAACTTCCTCGTCTCCCAAATGTCCATCTTCACCTGCATGAGGATTTAGGCCACAAACTAAGATATGGGGGTTATTGATACCAAAATATATAAAACTGTTCTTGATAATAGTAATAACTTCCTTGAGTGATTTTCTAGTTATATGGTTTGAAACTTCCTTTAGAGGCAAGTGTGTTGTCGCAAGAGCAACTTTTAATTCTTTGGTTGCGAGCAACATAACGGTTCTAGAAACGCCACTTAGCTTTGCTAGAAATTCTGTATGCCCGCTAAAAAGTACGCCAGATTCATTGATTATGCCTTTGTTAACAGGGCCAGTTAATAGTCCATCACATCTTCCGCTAAGACAGTCTTTAGTTGCCTGATTTAAGGTGTTTAAAACATAGGCCGCATTATTGGACTTCAGTTTTCCGGGTTCCACTTTAATATCCGTTCTGATAGGGTAAATATTTAACTCAGATTTGTTGCATATTTCTGGGTTTGATTCTTTAAGAGAAATGGGAAGATTCAGTTGTTTTGCTCTGTCAATTAAAACGTCAGGGTCACAATACACCAAAAGGTTTTTCTTAATTGATTTTTGGGCATACATGATTACTAAATCAGGTCCAATGCCAGAAGGTTCGCCGGGAGTATACGCTATAGCCATGTTTGATTCTAATTTGCTAATGTCAATATTATAAGGTTATATGGCTTATATTAACTCTTAAACCTAAATGAAATCTCTAAGAATCAGAAAAAATAGTAGAGATAGGAGGAATGTTCCAATCATGAAATTAGTATACTTTTAAAGCTATTTTTGTTGATAAGTATTGATTAATTAAACGACTAATTTTCCCTGGGCTTGTAAGTCTGCATGGTATGAAGACCTAACCATCGGTCCACTTGCGACCTGAGTAAATCCTAGCTCTTCTGCGAGCTCCCTGTATTGACTAAACTGTTCGGGGGTAATGTACTCTTCTACAGCAAGATGATGGCGGCTGGGTTGAAGGTATTGGCCCAAAGTTAGCATGTCTACTTTATGCTTGCGTAAATCATTAAGTACATTAACGACCTCTTTTTTTGTCTCACCAACGCCTAACATTAGTCCTGATTTTGTAATTACGTGAGGGTGTTGTTCTTTAAAACTTTTTAAAAGTTCGAGAGAATTTAAATAATTTGCGCCAGGTCTAACCTGAGGATACAGGCTAGGTACGGTCTCAAGATTATGATTGAATACATCTGGAGGGCAATCAAGAAATTCCCTTAATGCTTTATCTAATCTACCTCTGAAATCAGGTGTTAATATTTCGATTTTAATCTTAGGTGTTGTTTTGCGAATCATGTTGATACAGTTTTTAAAATGCAAAGCACCGCCATCCCTTAGGTCATCACGATCTACAGAAGTTAAGACAACATACTTGAGCGACATTTTTGCTATAGTTTCAGCTAAATGAACTGGCTCATCAGCATCTAACTCTTTTGGTCTGCCGTGTGCGACATCACAAAAAGGGCATCTGCGGGTACATATTTGACCCATAATCATAAAAGTTGCCGTACCATGATTAAAACATTCATTAAGGTTAGGACACTGAGCCTCTTCGCAAACTGTAAATAGTTTTTGTGCTTTTAAGGTATTTTTTAGTTCACTGATTTTTGCTGAGCCACTATGTTTTATCCTTATCCAGCTAGGCTTTTTAAGTGGCTTCCTTAAGGGGTCAGGTTTAATTTTAAGGCGATTAGTTTTTGATTCCCCCTTTAGGGCCTTAATTTCAAGATTTTGTGACATGCTTAATTAGATGTTGTGAAAGTTCATTTTGAATGTCAGAAATAGATAAAACATTATCCGTTAAATCGCACATTTGAGTAACCTTTAAATCAGGATATCCGCAAGGGTTAATTAATGCAAAAGGTGTTAGGTCCATATCAATATTAAGGCTCAATCCATGATACGTTCTACCTTGTTTAACTTTAAGACCTAAGGCTGCAATTTTAGAGCCTTCTACGTATACCCCTGGAGCGCCATGGATAGTATTTGCGTTAATATCATAATTAGATAGAAGCTCAATTGATGATTGCTCGATTAAGGAAACAATTTTTTTTATTCCAATACCCAGTCTTTTGATATCAATTAAGCAATAGACAATTAATTGGCCGGGTCCATGATAGGTTATTTGTCCACCCCTATCAGATGTAATTACAGGTATCTCGGTTTCTTTTAATAGGTGTTCAGGTTTTCCAGAAAGTCCATGTGTAAAGACATTTTTATGTTCAAGTAACCAGAGTTCATCAGGCGTATCAAGTTGCCTTTTTTCGGTAAAAGATTTCATCTCTTCCCAAGTTTTTTGATAGTCTGTTATGCCTTTTGAGCGAACTTTGATCACAGGAATATTATAGAAGGTATGCCACCATTGGACAATTTTGTAGTGACTTGTTTATGGCGTCTAATTGTGAACGACTTGTAGCAATAATTCTTACTGTGAGTGATATATAGGAACCTTTAGAGCTTACTTTAGAAGTAATTTGATTTTTATGCAGTTTACCCACATGTAATTCAATTATATTGCATACAGTCGACACAAAATCAGGCTGATCTTTACCAAAAATTTTGATTGGATAGTCACAAGGGAAATTGAAAACGTCGTCATTCATTAAATTAAATAATTATGAATATGAAAAGATTACAATGTTTAGTCCTGACACACAATTATACTTTGATTATTTGAAAATCCATGATTAATGATTTATCACCTAAGCAATTTAGAGACTATATAAATATCCATGAAGTAAAGCTTGTTGATGTTCGTGAAGATTGGGAGTTTGAAATATGTCAAATTGATGGTTCAATATGTATGCCAATGAGCAATATCAATGCGACATTTATGAAACTTAATAAGGAGAATGGTATAGCTTTGTACTGCCACCATGGGTTACGCTCTATGCAGGCGGCAAATATATTAATGTCCAAAGGCTTTAGGGTTATTAATAAATCTCCACGGAGGGATTGAAGCCTGGTCAAGAGAGATTGATGCTTCTATGGCGAGGTATTAAATAGAGAAGTTATTATTGTCGATTTATTGACAATAATCATTATTGAAAATTGGTTAGACTATAATCAAATTAAGTCAATTCCAGATATCATTTAGTATGAATTTTATAGAACAAATGTTTTCCCTTCAAAGGGAGTTAAATAACAAGACAAATGGGGATATTTGGCTTGATAACATGACCCAAGAAGGTAGAGAAATATGCTGGCATCGTTGCATTTATATGGAGGCTTCTGAGGCAATTGACTCGTTTAATTGGAAGCATTGGAAAGATATTAATACCGAGCCAGATTGGGAAAATATCAAAGTAGAGTTGGTTGACATTTGGCATTTTATTATGTCAGAGTTGATTCGTCTAAATGATGAAGATTACGCTTACAAATACCTAGACACAAAAACCTCAGGGGACTTGAATTCGTTAGCTTTAGTTGAAGTTTTTGAAAAAATCATAAGCATCTCTGTGACAAATACTAAATGTGGCGATATTTACGCAATTCGAGAAGTCAGCGATCTCTTTTTTGTTGCGTTGTCCCATGTTGGGATTGACACCGAGGATCTCTACAGGAGGTATGTAGTAAAAAATCAATTAAACTCATTTCGACAAAACCATGGCTACAAGAATGGTTCATATATTAAATTGTGGGGAAAAGTTGAAGATAACGTGGTAGCTTTTAATATTATGGATAAATGTCCAAATATTTCTCCGTCTGACCTCTATCAAAAACTTGAATTAGAGTACTCTCATCTTGAATAAGGGTTCTGATTATTTGAATACCGTTAATTCCACTATTAATTCTATCCGTTTAACTGAGTACAGCCATGGCACGGGATGCGGTTGCAAGCTCTCGCCAAAAATGCTTGATGAAATTCTTGGTAATCAAGAAAATGGATTTCAAGATTTCAATTTAATTGTTGGTAATGAGTCAAACGACGATGCCGCTGTTTACGATTTAGGGGATGGCAGGGCATTGATTAGTACGACAGATTTTTTTATGCCAATTGTTGATGATCCTTATATTTTTGGCAAAATTGCCGCTTGCAATGCAATGAGTGATATATACGCTATGGGTGGCAAACCCTTAATGGCTATAGCAATTTTTGGTTGGCCTTTAGATAAGCTTTCCACAGAAATTGGAGCTAAAGTTATTGAGGGGGGTAGGGCGATATGTACTGAAGCTGGAATTAGTCTTGCTGGTGGACATAGCATAGATTCTCCAGAACCAATCTTTGGCCTCTCTGTTACGGGCATTGTTAATGTTGCTGATATCAAAAAAAATACAGACGCCAAAGTTGGTGATTCAATTTATCTGTCTAAGCCTTTAGGAGTTGGGATATTGTCAACTGCACAAAAAATGAAAAAAGTTGATTTTGATGACCACCAAAAAGCGATAGATCAGATGTGTAAGCTGAATGACATGGGCATTGAAGTTGCAAAAATTTTTGGTGTCAATGCCATAACAGATGTCACTGGTTTTGGGTTAGCAGGCCACCTTTTAGAGATATGTTTGGGTAGCAATGTATCTGCAACAATTGAGTTTGATAAAATTCCTCTTCTGCCAAACTTGCATGGCTATTTGAGGGAAGGTTGCATTCCTGGAGGAACTCAAAGAAACTTCGAAAGTTATAGTAATAAAGTAAACGAATTATCCCCAGTTCAACGCTCTATATTGTTTGATCCACAAACCAGTGGTGGTTTGCTTATAACTGCTTCTGAGCAGGCTAATAATTCGTTTTATGGTGTTTTGGAGAAATATGGCAACCTGCAAGCAATAGGGACAATCATACAAAAGGAATCAAACTCTAAAATTATCCAGGTGCGATGAACGAATTGCCAGAAATTGATAATTTTCAGTATTTATTTCAAAACGATATACCTTTAATTGACACTCGTGCTCCAGTTGAATTTGATCGTGGCGCCTTTCCAAATGCAATAAATATTCCCCTTATGAATAATGAAGAGCGTCGTTTAATTGGTGTGGATTATAAAGATAATGGAAGAAATTCTGCGATAGAACTTGGTCATCGATTAGTTAGCGGAGATATAAAAAAGAGTAGGTTGGATGCTTGGTTGGATTTTGTTGAAAAGCATCCAAATGGTGCGCTTTATTGTTTTCGTGGAGGCCTTAGATCCGAGATAGTTCAACATTGGATATTTGAATCTTCCGGTATTGCATATCCACGTGTCAAAGGTGGTTTTAAGGATATGCGTCGTTACCTTACGAAAGAGCTAGATCAAATAGTTGAATTGACAAATTTTGTGATTCTGGGTGGACAAACAGGTTGTGGAAAAACACTTCTTCTTGGCGAATTGGGAAATAGTATGGATTTAGAAGAATTGGCTAATCATAGAGGGTCTGCTTTTGGACAGAATATTTTTCCACAGCCAACACAGACAGCCTTTGAAAATGCTTTGGCAATTGAATTTATTCATAAAAAAAATAACTCTTTATTGATTCTCGAGGATGAAGGTAGTAATATTGGTAGAGTGTATTTGCCAACTAATTTGAAAAATAAAATATTGCAATCAGATTTAGTAATATTGTGTGCTAGTCTGGAAGAGCGTATTCAATTAAGCCTTAAAGCCTATGTTGTTGATATGTTGGATAGTTTTAGAAAAAATAACGAAATTGATGGTTTTAAACAATTTTCAAATTACTGGAAGGCCAGTCTCTCTAAGATCCAAAAAAGACTCGGTGGGCTTCGTTATAAGCTTTTGTTAGAGATGTTAGATAGCGCTTTAGCAAAACATCAAGAACATACAGAGGTTGATTCATATATCCCGCTTATTAAAGCATTGCTGACAGATTATTATGACCCTATGTATGATTATCAAATTTCAAAAAAGAAAAACAGAATAGTGTTTCAAGGGGATTCACAAGCAGTTATTGACTTCTTAAAGAATTAATTAATCTCTTATTTTTACTTTTATATCGGTAATTGGTTTTGACTGACAAGCTAGAATTTCTTTAGGAGATGACGATAGGGGGATAAGGCTCTCCTGATGGATTACTTCTCCCTCAATTAAATGTAATATACAATTTCCGCAATGACCTTGTCTGCAGTTATGATTTATTAAGACATTGTGGTATTCGAGCTCGGTTAATATTGACTCGTCGCCGTAAACATAGAGTAACTCAGTTTCTCCATTATTTTTGTCAAATTCAATTTTAAACATTTAATCGAATATAGCATTTATAGTTTAAAGCCACTGAAGTCGTTATCATCTTCATTGATAGTATTATCAATAGCGCTTACCAAGTAAGAGGTTATTTCGGTTTCTTGAGGTGCAACCTGTACATTATCATTATCTAGCCAATGATTCATCCAGGGAAGAGGGTTGCTTGTTTGTTCAAAAATTGGCTTTAAATCAAGTGATGACATGCGAACATTTGTTATATATTCGAGGTAATGCTTGAGTATTTCAGCGTTTAGGCCAATCATTGAGCCATCACGAAATAAATAATCTGCCCAGTCTTTTTCTTCTTGGGTGGCATCTTTAAACATTTGTATGACTTCAGGCTCGCACTCTTTGGCGATTTTTTTCAAATCAGGGTCGTCTTTTCCACTTTTCATTAAATTAATCATGTGCTGGGTACTTGTTAAATGCAGTGCTTCGTCACGAGCAATTAGTTTGATAATTTTTGCATTACCCTCCATTACTTTTCGTTCAGCGAATGCAAAAGAGCAAGCAAAGCTTACGTAGAAGCGTATAGCTTCAAGAATATTGACAGACATTAATGTTAAATAAAGCATACGTTTTATGTCATACAGGTCGACCTCTATTTCCTCATCCTTGAGTTTATGCTTTCCTTCTCCGTATAGGCAATATGCTTGAGTGTATTTAATTAATTCATCATAGTTTTTTGATACGCTTGTTGCGCGCTGGATGATTTCATCAGTTTTCATGATGTCATCAAACACAACGCCTGGTTCATTAACGATGGCACGGATGATGTGGGTATAAGAGCGTGAATGAATTGTTTCTGAAAATGCCCATGTTTCAATCCAATTTTCTACTTCAGGGAGAGAAACTATTGGTAAAAAAGCTATGGTAGGGGAGCGCCCTTGAACAGAGTCGAGTAAGATTTGGTATTGCAAGTTAGAAATAAAGATGTGCCTTTCATTTGGAAGTAGCTTAGAAAAATCCATCTTGTCTTTAGAAACATCAATTTCCTCTGGTCTCCAGAAGAAGGAAAGCTGTTTTTCTGTAAGCTTTTCAAACATTTCAAATTTTTGCTTATCAAATCGAGCAATATTAACAGTATCACCAAAAAACATGGGTTGGGTTAATGTGTCGCTGATTTTTTGATTAAAAATGCTATATGTCATAAATATACTCCTTAAAGTTTACAAACGCCGTCCTCGCAATCATCGTCACCAGGATCTCCAGCAGTTGCTAATTCGCTTGGTTTGTTGGTATTTTGTTCGTCAGTAGCACCATCTCTAGTATTGTGATAATAAAGTGTTTTGATGCCGTATTTATATGCCTTGAGTAAGTCCATTAAAAAGAGCTTCATCGGCACTTTGCTGCCATCGTATTGAGAAGGGTCATAATGAGTATTAGTGGAGATGGACTGATCAACAAATTTTTGCATAATTGCGCATAACTGAAGATAGCCTTCATTATCTTTAATGTCCCACAATAACTCATATTGATTACGTAACTTTTCATACTCAGGTACAACTTGCTTTAGAATTCCATCTTTTGACTGTTTAATTGACACGAATCCTCTAGGTGGCTCAATGCCATTGGTTGAGTTTGAGATTTGGGATGAGCTTTCACAAGGCATTAATGCTGTAAGGGTAGAGTTTCTAAGGCCTGTAGCTTTAATGTCTTTGCGTAAAGCATTCCAATCTAGCATTAACTGAGTATTGCAAAACGCGTCAATATCTTTTTTATAGTTATCAACTGGCATGACATTGTTGGCGTAGTTTGTCTCTGAAAATAGCGGACAGGGACCAAGCTCTTGAGCTAATTTATTTGAAGCTTTAAGCGAATAATATTGCAATGCTTCGAAAGTTTTATGGACTAATTCGTTGCCAGATCCGTCAGAATATTTGACGCCATTTTTTGCTAAATAGTAAGCTAAATTAGTGACTCCTATGCCCAATGTCCTGCGATTTTTACTGGAAAGTTCAGCTGCCTTTAATGGGTAGTCTTGATAGTCAAGAAGTGAATCAAGCGCACGAACAATAATTTCAGTGATATTTTCTAATTCATCTAGACTCTCTAAAGCTCCTAAATTTACAGCTGATAGCGTACAAAGCGCTACTTCTCCGTTTTCATCTTGAACTGAGTATAGTGGTTTTGTAGGCAAAGTAATTTCCATGCAAAGGTTTGATTGCCTGATTGGTGCTTGCTTGGCATCAAAGGCGCTATGAGTGTTGCAGTGATCAACATTTTGTAGATAGATTCTTCCGGTATTAGCTCTTTCTTTCATAAATTTAGCAAATAGGTCACGAGCTTTAATAGATGTTTTACGAATAGTTTTATCTTTTTCATACTTTTCGTAAAGAGATTTAAATTCATTTTGATCTACAAAGAACGCACTATATAGTCCCGGAACATCGTTTGGAGAGAATAGTGTTATATCTTTATCATCAAGAAATCGCTGATACATCAAGCCATTAAATTGAACGCCATAATCCAAGTGTCTAATCCTGTTTTCATCAGTTCCTGCATTATTTTTTAGCACTAAAAGACCTTCAACTTCAAGATGCCATAATGGGTAGAAAAGGGTAGCAGCGCCACCTCTAACTCCTCCTTGGGAACATGACTTAACAGCAGTATGAAAGTGTTTAAAAAAAGGAATACAGCCAGTATGCGTAGCCTCTCCACCTCGAATAGGGCTGCCAAGTCCTCGAATTCTGCCACCATTAATACCTATGCCAGCACGTTGGGAGACATATTTGACAATAGCCCCTGACGCGGCACTAATTGAGTCCAAATCATCGTCACTTTCTATTAATACACATGAAGAAAATTGTCGAGTAGGAGTTCTAACTCCAGCCATAATGGGGGTCGGCAAAGATATTTTAAATTTAGATGTAGAGTCGTAAAAGCTTTTGACAAACTTCATTCTACTATCCTTAATGTAATCTTGGAAAAGACACATTCCAACGAGCATATAAAGCAATTGAGGTGACTCATATATTTCACCTGTTACACGATTTTGGACTAAATATTTACCTTCAAGTTGTTTGACAGCCGCATATGAAAAATTCATATCACGCCAATGGTCTATGTGACTATTTAGTTCCTTAAATTCAGCTTTAGTATATTTATTAAGAATGTCATTGTCATAGATTCCCATATCGGTAAGTTTACTAACATGATCAAAAAGGGCAGGAGGGGTAAAAGATTGAAATGCCTTTTTACGGAGATGAAATATTGCTAATCTAGCTGCGAGATATTGATAATCTGGTGAGTCAGATGAAATTAAATCAGCTGCGGACTTAATGATAGTTTCATGTATATCTTCAGTCTTAATGCCGTCAAAAAAAGCTAATTGAGCATTAATTTCAACCTGTGAAACAGAAACACCATCTAAATCCTGAGAGGCCCAATGTACAACCCTATGAATCTTTTCCATATCGATGGATTCCTTTGACCCATCACGTTTTACAACCTTAATATCTTGGTTCAAGGCTCTTCTCTCCTTTTGAAAAAAACACTATATTTAGTGCTATTTTATATAAATATATACTAAATATAGTGTATTTCAATTTAAGATGCAAGAGCAAATACATAAAAGAATTATTGAAATTGATATAAGAGATTGAAAGAAGAGGAAAATTTAAGTAAAAAAAATATTAATAAAGAATATATGAATATATAAAATTAAGAGCGATAACGTGACAGAAGAATTCCAGAAACAATAACAATTAAAGCAAATAAATCATGCCACAGAATTGGTTCAGCCAAGACAAACGCACCAAGCAAATATGCTACAACAGGTATCAAATAATTAATATTAGAAAGGAATGTAGCACCAGCATTGTTAATGATGTAAAAATATATAACACCAGCTAATGCCGTTTGGAAAATTCCCATGGCAATTACACTCGACCCTGCAATAAGCGGGATATCTTGAAACTGAACAGATGTTACTTGCGGCCAGATTAAAAAACAAAGTATAGTTCCAACTAAAAACGTGCCGGTACATGCAATTAAAGGGTCATAAGAGGGTAGGCGATTAGTTATTATGGTATTAAAAGAATATGAGCAAGCAGCAGCTAATACTAATAGTATGCCAAAAACAGTATTGTAAGAATTAAGAATACTAGGCCCTAGAATAAATAGAACACCAGTAATTCCAAGTATAAAACCAATCAATTTGTACTGATTAAGTTTGTCATTTGGAAGAAAGAAATGAGCAAGAATCAATGTAACTAAGGGCATTAGCGACATTAATAGACCAGCCATTCCAGAAGTAATGGTTAGTTGACCATATGAAATGAGAGAGAAAGGTATGATGCTACCAACTGTTGCAAATATGAAGAAATGTAACCAGGATTGTAAAGACTTTGGTAAAGATCTCCTAGTGGCAAATAAAACAGGAATCATAACAATTAATCCGATTAACAGCCTTGAAGTTACAACTTGTTCAGGCGTAAAAAAGGTCAATGAACGATTATTTAAAAGAAAAGAAGATCCCCAAATAAGAACAAGTGATAACAATAACAAATAGTTTCTAAGTAATTGATTCATAAGGGGATTAGGACTATTAAGGACTAAGCAAATTTAATTAAGTATATAGTGAAAATAGTTAAGGACTATGCTAAATTAAATGCAACTAATATGATCTGAAAGGGGACTATGCATTTAATTTTATATATCATTACTAAATTATTAGGAAAAAGATGTAATATACATTATTTAACATAATATAAATTATGCGAATTAAATAGCAGGCTCCAAATTCTCGATTTAAAAGGGGTTAAAATAAATAAAGATGGAACTAAGTGAAAAGAGAGCAATAATGCCTATATAGGCAATTTTGGAATAATAATTTTGAAATAGCTAAATAATTATAATGAGTATGAAAAGTCAGCATTTAATTGTTTAATTTTATGCGTCGTTTAACAAATTTATTTGTAACTCTGTATTTTTGATTTGGACTCTTAGGTTTATCTGGAATTGTTAACTCAATAAAGCCATGATCAATTAACGGATAAATAATTGCAAGCTTAAATTTTGTTTTGTTCGTTCTTCCTAGAATATTCATTAGCTCTACAGCAGTACTTTCCTTCTTACATTTTTTTAAAATTTTAAGATGGTCCCTACTTAGTCCCTGCTTAGTCCCTAAATCTATTCTTTCACTGTCATTATAATATAAAAAGGAAAGCTGCTCAGAGTCGAGGTCTATAACTTTATTCTTTTTGATTTCTCGAGTCCAGTCGTTATCTTGCTGAATATTTTTTACTGGCTGTTGTTTTGGTTCTTTTTTTAGAAATTTGAACATTATATTTCTATGCAAACTTTATTGTGAGTCGTTTTAATTGTCTTTAAAACTAATTATATCTGATTTAAGTCGCTTTTAATTAACTATAAGAACCCTGTTCTAAGTCAAAAAAAAACCGCTAAATAGCGGCTTTTTTTATTTAATAATACTTTGTTCAAGAACTTCCTCAGCTTGCTAGATCTATTTCATTTTTTGTGTAAATAAAGCGTGACTAAACAACTAAACATTATTGTTAGTTTCAAAACTTCTATTAGTTCTTCCGAGTGTTATAGCTCTAGTGTGTAAGAATTTGTTTAAGGAATAGCTTTAATCTATCAGATTCAGGGTTTTTAAAGAATTGTTCTGGATCGTTTTCCTCAACTATTTGCCCTTCATCCATAAAAATAATGCGATTTGCCACTTTTTTCGCAAATCCCATCTCGTGAGTGACACAAATCATCGTTATACCCTCTCTTGCTAGCTCAACCATTACATCTAGTACTTCTGATATCATTTCCGGATCAAGTGCTGATGTAGGCTCATCAAAAAGCATTATTTTCGGCGTTGTACATAATGATCTTGCTATTGCAACCCTTTGTTGTTGGCCGCCACTAAGCTGATTTGGGTATTTTTCTGCTTGGTCCTTAATGCCTACTCGATCTAAAAGTTTTAGAGCCTTTTCACGTGACTCCTCTTTTGTTTCATTGTGTACCCATATCGGTGCTAATGTTAGATTGTCTACTATTGATAGATGGGGAAATAGATTAAAATGTTGAAACACCATTGCGACTTCACTTCTAATTTTTCTGATTTTTTGTGCGTCATCAGTCAACTCAGTGCCGTCTACAAGTATTCCACCCTCCTGGAACTTCTCCAGAAAGTTTACACATCTGATTAGTGTTGACTTTCCGCTACCTGAAGGTCCACAAACAACAATTATTTCACCCTCTTTAACATTCATGTTGATGTTTTTAAGTGCATGGAAGTCACCATACCATTTGTTCAATTCGCTTATTTCAATAATATTTGATGCGTTATTTTCTGTTGTCATCTTTATTACCCTTTATTAATTTATATTTTCAGTGTTAAAGCGTATCTCTAGCTTTCTTGAATAGCGAGACATTGAGTATAATATCACCCAAAACACCATTGTAACAAATACATACCCTTCGGTCTCTCTTCCCAGCCAGTAAATGTCTTGACTCGTCATGTTTACCATTGCAAGCATATCCATCAAGCCAATGATGAGCACCAATGTTGTGTCCTTAAATAAGGAGATTGATGATCCGACAATATTTGGTATCGAAATTTTCAGTGCTTGAGGCAAAATAATGAGCACATTTTTTTGGAAATAACTCAGTCCAATTGAATCAGCAGCTTCATATTGACCTTTTGGAATTGCCTGTAGGCCTCCCCGTACAACTTCTGCAAAATATGCAGCCTGGAAAAGTGCTATTCCGATCAAGGCTCTCAAAAGTTTATCGAAATTAGCGCCTGATTCAAGAAATAACGGAAGCACAAATGAAGCCATAAAAAGAATCGTAATAAGTGGGACTCCGCGAATAAATTCAATAAAAAGTGTTGAAAAAAGTTTAATTACTCTTAAGTCAGACTGCCTTCCAAGCGCTAATACAACTCCTATCGGGAAAGAAATAATAATCCCAACGGAAGCGATTATAAGAGTTAGCAGCAAGCCACCCCATTGGTGTGTCTCAACAACCGGCAATAGACCAAAACCACCAGCAATTAAAATATATGAAACAATAGGATAAGTTACTATCATTGAAAGAATAACTCTGTTTTTGTATTTGTAGTTTCGAACTAAACGCACAATCACAATCAACAATGCTGTTAAACCATAAAATACATCTGGACGCCAGACTTCTTCACGCGGATAAAAACCGTATATAAACATGTATAGTTTTTCGTAAATAAATGGCCAACAGGCGGCCTCTCGACCACAACTATCATTGTCAGCCATGACCTCACTAAACTTAATATCAAATCCAAGGATATTGACAGTACCAAAATTAAAGTTAGCGCTTAAGAACATCCAATCCAATAATGGCGGAATTGCGATGTAAAGTAAATAAAGTGACGCAAGCGTTAGAAACCCATTTATCCACGAGGAAAAGAGATTAGTCCTAAGCCATAGAACAGCTCCAATTTGAGATATTGGCGGCTTTCTAGTTGATTGTAGTTCGTTTACTGCCATAATTAGCGTTCTGGGATAGCCATTCTATTGTTAACGAAATTCAATAATAATGAAATACAAAGCGAGATGAATAGATAAACTAGCATTGCCATTCCAAGAATTTCAACTGCTTGCCCTACCTGATTTAGAACAGTGCCACCAAAGGCCCCCATTAGTTCAGGATAGCCAATGGCTGTTGCCAGTGAAGAATTCTTAGTTAAGTTAAGGTACTGATTAATAGTGGGTGGTATTGCAACCCTTAATGCCTGCGGCAGTACGATTAATTTAAGTGATTGTGTTTGAGTCAGCCCAATAGCTGCTGCAGCCTCTTTTTGACCCTTATCGACAGCCTCAATGCCTGACCTGATTGCCTCTGCTATATAGGTTGCTGTATAAACACTGAGAGCAAATGTGAGCGCTATGAATTCAGGCACAACTTGCATGCCTCCTTTTAGGTTAAATTTACCCAGTACTGCAAGATCAAAATGTAGCGGCGAACCAAGCAATAAAAAGAAGACTGCCGGGAGTCCGAGGATAAGCAACGTAGAGTAACCTAATGTTCTTGTGTATACACCAGTTTCATCGTGTTTTTTATTAAAGTAGCGCTTCATAAAAACAGTCAGAATAATGCCAACTATAAAGGCTATTAGTACAAATAAGATGCCATCTTCTAAAATGGGCTTCGGTAAATAGAGGCCACGCTGATTGAGAAAAACTATATCGAAAAAAGAGAAACTCTTCTTAGGGTGCGGGAATATGTTTATGAAGATGTTATACCAAAAGAAAATTTGCAGAAGGACGGGAATATTTCTGAAAAGCTCTATGTACCCTCCTGCTAGCTTGGCTACCAAGTAGTTATTTGAAAGTCTGGCAATACCAATAAAAAGACCAAGAAAAGTTGCGACAATTATGCCAATAAATGCAACAATTAAAGTATTTATGAGGCCAACATAAAAAACAGTTAAATTGCTTGATTCAGGGGTATAGTCTTGCAAATAGTTACCAAGAAATGGAAGAATGTCAAAGCCAGCCCTGTTCTTCAAAAAAGAGAAACCTGTATGGATTCCTCTTGCTTCGATATTGTCAAACAAATTACCAACTATTGTATAAAAAAGGCCAGCAATTAGTAGAAAAGTAGCGACCTGAAAGAAAAAGGCCCTGGCCTCGTTGTTATACAATAATTCCCTAAAAGTTAAGCCTTTGACTTGAGATAGAATGTTTTTCTGTTTCATAAATCTACAAGAATTACAAAAAAATTAAAAAAATTATAAACATTGTCTGATTTGGTCTGCAATTATTTATTTCTTTAATTCATCTGAATTCCAGAATAATCTCCTTAATTCATCTGAATTCCAGAATAGATTAAATAATAAGCTTTTTTATTTGAATAAAAAAACCAGCCTGCTAAGTATAGCAGGCTGGTTCAAAGGTTAACTAGATAATTGCTTATCTAAATGGAGGCGAATAAAGAATACCGCCTTGAGTCCATAATGCGTTAACACCACGAGCAATGCCAATCGGTGTATTGATACCGATATTACGCTCGAAGCTTTCAGAGTAGTTGCCAACCTGGCTTATGATGTTGTAAGTCCAGTCTGGAGTCAAACCCACGTATTCGTGTGTGTTTCCAGAACGACCCATTAAGCGCTCACGCTCAGGGTTGTTGGTGACATCATCAACAGTAGCACTAGTAACACCTAGCTCTTCAGCTGTGATCATTGCATTTAAAGACCATCTAACGATGTTAAACCATTGATCATCACCTTGACGTACTACAGGGCCAAGAGGCTCTTTAGAAATGATTTCAGGTAATACAACATGCTCTGACGGATCATTAGAAGCAGCGCGCATTGAATACAAACCTGATGCGTCAGTTGTTAATACATCACAACGTCCTGAATCATAGTTAGTCAAAGTCTGTGAATTAGTGTCTGAGACAACTGATTGGTAATCAATGCCATTTTGCTTGCCCCAGTCAGCTAGATTTAGCTCGGTAGTTGTGCCAGCCTGAATACAAACAGCCGCACCACCAAGATCTAGAGCGCTAGAAACACCTAGAGAAGACTTAACCATAAAACCTTGACCGTCGTAATAGTTAACACCGGCAAAGTTTAATCCAAGAGATGCGTCACGAGTAATTGTCCAAGTAGTGTTTCTAGACAACATATCGATCTCACCTGATTGAAGTGCAGTAAATCTTTCTTTAGCTGTTAGTGGGACAAATTTAACTTTTGTAGCATCGCCAAGTGTTGCAGCAGCAACAGCACGGCAAACGTCTACGTCAACACCTGTCCAGGTACCAGAAGAGTCAGCAGCAGAGAATCCTGCAAGACCTTTGGAAACACCACAAGTTACGTAGCCTTTACTTTGTACATCGCTTAATGTAGAAGCCTGCACTGCAAGAGCACCAGCCACTAGAATTGTTGCGACGGACAATTTAACTAATTGTTTCATATTTTCTCCTTCATGAGTTTTAAAGATTTTCTCTATAAGAGAACATCAATCCATCACATCACATTTGCATGAGGATTAGAAGAAGTTTATCATTAAACCAGCACAAAATTGAATATTTTTTACAAAAAAAACGAAATAGATTCTCCTTAAAAAATCGAGTTAATTCTTAGTTGTATTCAGTATTAGTTGACCAAATTGATATCAATATTTCACAAAGAAAGTTTAGTTGAATTCAACATATAGAACATTCAAATTTAATTTTGACATCCAAATATTTGTTTGTTTGTTGTAATAGTCAACAATTTGTTGATATGATTGTATCCTTTAATAATTTAATTATAAATCAATTAGTTATATAGTTAATAGTTAATAAATACAACTATTTAGTAGTGATAATTTAATTCAATATAGTTATTTAATACTTATAGTTGTAAAAAATAACTAAAATATACTTTAATTATAAAATATGAATTATTATGAAAACTACAGAATATCTTGCAATGGTAAGAGAAAAAACCGGTTTATCAGACTATAGAATAGCTAAGGAATATGACATTAACCAGTCAAATCTAAGTAAATACAGCTCTGGAAAGGCTGCTTTGAGTGAAACTCATGCATGGTTATTTGCGAATATCCTTGATATTAACCCGGCCGAGGTCGTTGCTCACACCAAATTTGAACAGGCTATGATTGCTGGCAATAAATCGAAGGCTAAATTTTGGCAGGAGCAGTTAAATTTAATTTTTTCCACTGAATTGCCTATAAAAATACAAATCGCACAATTTAACCCTATTGTTGGCGATCTTATTAATAATGCTGAAAAAATTAAAGTTTTTGCTAACACTGCTGTTGAAACAAATGCTGATCTTGTTGTTTTGCCAGAGTTAGCTTTAACTGGCTACCCGCCAGAGGATTTATTGCTGAGAGATGGATTTATGGAGGAAGTTGAATTTCAAATTGATCGCTTGTGTAACGAACTGCCTTCTTCGATAAGTGTACTCTTTGGAGCGCCTAGTCGTGATAATAACTCCCTATTTAATAGCGCGTACCTTATACGAAATAATTTTGTAAGCCAAATTTATAATAAGCAAGAACTACCTAATTATGGTGTTTTCGACGAAAAAAGATACTTTAGCGCTGGAAACGATTTATGTGTTTTTGAATGTCGAAATACAAGAATTGGAGTGCTGATATGTGAAGACCAGTGGGTTGATGGACCCATTTCAAATCTCACTAAATTTGATATTGATATGGTTATCAGTATCAATGCATCTCCATTTCAACATGGTAAATCTCAGGAAAGACTGGATTTGTGTAAAAAATATGCCTCAAGCTTCTGCGTCGAATATATCTATGTTAATTTAGTCGGCGGTCAGGATGAGATTGTTTTTGACGGCGGATCTTTTGTCTTGGACACTAATGGTTCAGTTGTTCAGCAGCTACCGACTTTTAAGGAATACAGTTGCCATCATAATGCCCCTAATGTAATTGTCGAAGCTGAAACTACCGAGAATGCAATTTATTCTGCCTTAGTGCTAGCTACAAGGGATTATGTTCATAAAAATAATTTTGAGGGTGTTGTTATTGGGCTTTCCGGCGGAATTGATTCTGCTCTAACTCTTTCTATAGCTGTCGATGCCATTGGGCCCGAAAATGTGCATGCAGTAATGATGCCCTATCAATTTACCTCTAACATAAGTCTTGAGGATTCTGAGCTGCAAGCAAATACTCAAGGAGTTAAATACTCTGTTATTGATATTAAGGAAATGGTAACTGCCTTTAATATGTCGTTAAATGAATTGTTTTTTGGGACAAATAGAGACACTACTGAAGAAAATATTCAAGCGAGGATTAGAGGTATCTTGTTGATGGCGATTTCAAACAAGCACCATAAAATGGTTCTAAGTACCGGCAATAAGTCTGAAATGTCTGTCGGATATGCCACTCTTTATGGCGACATGTGTGGTGGCTTTTCGCCGCTTAAAGATATCTCCAAGACTATGGTTTATCGACTTGCGAACTACCGAAATACATTGTCAATGGTGATTCCGGACAGGGTTATTAGTAGACCGCCTTCCGCAGAACTTTCGCCTAATCAAGTCGACCAGGATTCACTCCCTCCTTATGACGTATTGGACGATATACTGATGCGATTTGTAGAAATGAAGCAGTCTGTCAATAGCATTATTGAGTCCGGACATGATGCAGATATCGTTAATAAGGTTACCGGAATGGTACTTAGAAATGAATACAAGCGCCGCCAATCTGCTCCTGGGCCAAAAATAAGCGGCAATGCTTTCGGTAAAGAGAGGCGCTACCCTATCACATCAAGGTTTCAGCCATGAAAAACTTTAATTAGCCCGGCTGCCTTGTGTTGTGTTTCTGCTAATTCTCTTTCCGGTATTGAGTCATAGACAATGCCAGCGCCGGCTCTAAAAGTTAAAACATTGTCTATATGAACGAAGCTACGTATGAGAATGTTAAAATCCATTTTTCCGTCAATACTTATATAGCCTACAGAACCGGTGTAAGCACCCCTTGTCATTTGTTCTAACTCGCTAATAATTTGCATACAGCGAACTTTTGGGCAACCAGTAATAGTCCCGCCAGGAAATAAAGCTCTAACTAGGTCCTTTATAGTTATGTCTTTTCTTAATTTTCCTTTTATATTTGAGACAATATGATGCACATAAGGGTACGTTTCTAGTGTCATAACTTCGTTGACAAATACACTGCCGTATTGGCATATTCTGCCCATGTCGTTTCTTTCTAAGTCGAGCAACATGACATGTTCCGCTATCTCTTTAGGATGACTGATCAGGCCCTCTTTTTGAACTTCATCTTCGTCACCCTCTCCCCTAGGATGAGTTCCGGCAATAGGCCTAGTCTGTACAATACCATCGTTGACAGAAAAAAGTCTTTCGGGAGATGAAGATATAATACTAAATCCTTCATACTGAACAAGGGCAGAAAATGGAGCTGGGTTAGCCTTCTTAAGCTCTTGGTAGATTACCGCAGATTTTATTTCTTCGGCTAGATGATATTGCCATTCTCTTGACAGGTTAACTTGAAAAACGTCACCAGCAATAATATAGTCCTTGCTTGAGTTGACGCCTTTGATAAATTTATCTTCATTCTCCTGTGATAATTTTCCAGAAAAAGGTTGTGTTGGTATTGGGCTTAATGCCTCTATATCTTTAAGTACCATGTCAATTCGGTCGTGATTATTATCCTGGTCTATAATTTGGAAGGTTCCCGATTGATGATCAGTTATTATTGCACAGGGTATTTCTATAGCACAAGCTATAGGGAGTTGAGATGTATGAATATTGTCAGCTAAAATTGGCTCTATTTGACCGATGAGCTCATAGGAGAGGTAAACAAACCATCCGCCTGCAAAAGGTAAATTTGTGTTTTCTTTATCTAGTTGAACTTGACTTTCTAGCTTACTAAGAAAGTCAAAGTCTGAAAATTCGTTAAGAATAATCTTTTTGCCCGGAAAGGCAAACAATATTGAATATCTGTTATTTTCGTTATGGTTAACGCTTTCAAGTAAGAAAGGGTAACGTTCCTTGTTGTGATAACAAAGTGACGCTAAATCTACACATTCTATTTCTAGGATTTGCACAATTTGAGTAAAGCTCTAGCTACTGAAGTTCTTTAAGCTTTTGTTTGGCTTTAATGTTGAGATTATGTTCAGGAAACTTTTCAAGCATTGAAGTCAATATATTCTTTGCGGCCTCCAATTCATTTAACTCTATAAGTGCGTTTGCTAAATCATACATTGAGTTGGCGAATTTAGCATGTCGCGGGTTTTTATTTTGAAATCTTACAAATGCATCCTTTGCTTCGAGGTATGATTTATTTGCGGAATATGCCCTGCCCAGCCAGTATGTTGCATCAGCAAAATTCTTATAATCAGGATATTTTTCTAGATAACTTTGAAATAGCTCAATTGCATTTTCATTTTCTCCAGCTAGCAAGAGTTTTCTAGCGTCATCGTAAATTTTTGTAGCCTCATCATCACTTTTTTTGTTATCGATAATAGCTTCTTTGACTGCCACTTTAGTTAGTTTTAACTCGAGCATTTCAAACAATTCAGAAATTTTTTGAGCATTTACTCTCTCTTTTTCGGCGAGTAATTCGTACTGCTCTTTAAGTGAAAGGATGTCATTATTTAGGGCGTCAACTTTTTTCTTAAGATTAAAAAAACCCATCTCAAGGTCTAATCCTTTAGTTGTTTTTTCCCCGGAAAGTAATTTATATTTTTCTTGAAGCGATGCGATGTCATCATTCATCGAGGTGATTTTGATTATCAGACCTATATATGCTTGCTCTATATCTACAGTGTCGCTTGCTTGTAGCTTGACGACAGTAAGAATGCACAATAGCGAGACAGCAATCTTAAGAAGTTTCATTTTCATCAGACGTCAGCAAACAAATGCTGAAATATAAACGTTGGCAATGAATGCCAGTTTAATAGTATACGAATTCTACGCGACGATTTAGTTCCCAGGCGGCTTCATCGTGAGTGAAAGCGACGGGACTTTCTTCGCCAAAACTGATCACTTCAATTCTGTCTTCTAGATTATATAACCCGAGCACCTCTTTAACGCTTAAAGCTCTATTTTCACCAAGTGCTAGATTGTATTCTCTTGTGCCACGCTCGTCAGCATGACCTTCAAGGCGAAGATGGACTGAAGGATTGTTCTGCATGAAATTTGCATGATTAATTATCACTCTAGTTGCTTCTTCATCTATTTCAGAATCATCATAAGCGAAATATAGGACTGACTCAACACCTGAACTCTTGAGAGTGTCAATCGCAGTCTGGTTAGCAGAACTCTCATCACTTGAATCTTTGGCAACTCCTGCTTCTGCAAGCGCCTCAATCAATTCTTCTCTGTTTGCAAGATTTCCATCATCGCCAAGTACTATTTTGTCGGCATTTCCAGACTCTACAGCTTTTTGGATTAATTCAGAATCAGAAAGTTTTTCAAGGTCGCTCTTAGTAAGAACTCCACCTTTAGTAAGGCCTGCATCTAATAGCGCTTGAATCAATTCCTCTCTGTTTGCAAGATTGCCATTTTCGTCTAGCTTCACGATATCCATAAAGCCAGTCTCTTCAGCTATTTTAATTAGGTCAGTATTTGATAATTTGCGCAGATCTTCTTCAGAAAAAATAGCACTTGAGCCTTCAACGATTAACTGCGCCTCACTTAAATCAGCAACTTCTACAGCATCATCTGAAGGGTTGATTAAATCGAGGAATTTGTCTCCTAATTCAGAGACACTTGTTGAACATGAGCTTAGAAGAATTACGCTTGATACGAGCAGGATTTTTTTTATCATTTTTGTTGTTTCCTTATAAGTTATTACTCAGAAATACTAAACGAACACGTAACTAAACACTGTATTCGATCTTCTTCCACAATTCTATATAAAAAACATTATCCCACTATTTGTTGGAACAGAATTAATTATTTTCCTTGATCATTGTTTGGAATAATTTGACCAACTCGGCTCTCTAACTTCTCCATCTTTTTGAGCCAATTCAACAATCTGGTCATTGTACAAGGAAATCACAGATAGTACACCTTTGTTGTTGCGGTTAGTTGAAAAAATTATCATACCTCCATTTGGAGAAAAATATGGCGACTCATCTAATTTGTTTTGAGTTAATACAGTTAAATCTCGTGATTTAATATCCAGCAAGGCAACTCTATAATCTTTTCCAACTCTATGAACAAGAGCCAGTTGTTTTCCATCTGGTGAAAAGACAGGCTTGGAATTGTAGCTACCTTCAAATGTAGCGCGTTTTATTTTCCCAGAATTTAAATTTTTTATATATATTTGAACTTGGCCTGTGCGATTAGAGGTAAAAGCTATGCTGTTGCCGTCGGGCGAAAAGTTTGCCTCAGTATCAATTGCAACATTCGTAGTGAGTCTTTCTAGTTTTTTGCTCTTAAGGTGATAACGGTATATATCTTTGTTGCCTTTGTTTGATATTGTCATTGCGAGACTTTCTCCACTTGGATGCCATGCAGGAGCTGAAGCAATACCGTCAAATTTGGGAAGTTTTAATGATTTAAGCCTCATAAATGGGTATTTAATGAAGACCTCTGACCTCCCATTGATAAAGGAAACATAGGCAATTTTATTTTGGTCAGGAGACCAAGCAGGAGAAAGTATTGGATAACGAGATTTAACAACTGCTTGAGAGTTATGACCATCTGAGTCAGAAATTTCAAGTTGATAATATGTTTGCCCCTTTTTATCCTCATCTGAGACTGTGACATATGTTAGTCTAGTATCAAAGGACCCTTTCTGGCCAAGCAAAATATAGTATATTCTGTCACTCAAGTAATGTGCAATTCTTCTAGTACCTGTATTGTGTATTGCAATTTTTTTAGCGTAGAGCTGCTTCTGAGAATAAACATCGTAAACATAAATAAAGATATTGAATACCTTTTCGCTAACCTTTTCTACCCTACCAAATACAATGGCGTCCTTTTTTTGTTGTTTCCAGTAACCAAAGTCAATTTGGTTTGTTATCGGTTTAGAGGTGCTGATAGCATTAAATTGGCCAGAGCGATTTAAGTTGTCACTAATAATATTAGCAATTATGGCGCCACTCTCTGCCCCACCTCCCACTTTAAAAGGAGCTATAACTATAGGGAAAGAGTCTTCTTGAGTTTTTACAATGCTTACTTCTAAAAGCGCGTGAGCAATCGAAGATACAAGGGTTAATAGCAATAAGCCAGACTTAATGTAATTCAACTTTTTTCCTCAATCCAGTGCATTTGAATAGCCTCAAGAACTCTTTCACCGCAACGAGAGTCGCCCTCCACGAATTCATCTAATCCGCTTATAAATTGACGCAAGTCAACAAAATTAATTTTTTTAGGGTCAATATCAGGATGACTTTCTGCAAGGGCAATGGCTATTTCTAAAGAGTCGGTCCAATTCATCATTAATTAAAGGACTAAATAATTTGTAAACGTCATTTTAATCAATTGAGGCTCTATTTAGTATTGTTTTTTTGGTTAATTTCTAGAAGCTGAAATAACGTGGGGCAATTCACTTAACTTGTCCAGTACATTATTAAGCTGGACAATGTTTGAGACCAAAATAATCAAATCAATTGATTTTTTTGCTTGGGGCTTGTCTCTTTGCACTATGTGTTCAATGTTAACTTTTAAGCTAGCTAATACATTGGCTATAGTTGCCAATGTTCCGCTATGGTTATCAACTAAGCAGCTAACAGAGATTTCAAAGAGTTCTTTATCGTCAGCATTCCAGTCAATGTCCATCCATTGAGGGCT
>Ga0187833_10000791_pt1 | contig 36918 bp, 40 predicted proteins | sample ETNtaG_37_FD_167968 | JGI IMG/M metagenome (GOLD analysis project Ga0187833, IMG submission 167968) | Marine microbial and viral communities from oxygen minimum zone, Eastern Pacific Ocean - ETNP2014_SV_400_PacBio MetaG (Illumina Assembly) | ecosystem: Environmental > Aquatic > Marine > Hypoxic...
AAAAATGTTTTTTTAATAATTTTTGCAGATATACTAGAAAAAAAATCCAAGTTAAGAAGCTTTTTTGAAACAAATACCACTACTTTATGCATTCCATGTTATTTGGATACCGATAGAGATTTGAAAATTATTGCGGAAACTGAACTAAAAAAAAATAATATAACTATATCTAGAGAATCAATTAATTTACTTATTGATAAAGCAAATCATGATCGCAATAATTTAAAAAATGAAATTGAGAAAATAAAATCTTTTGCACTAAATAAAAAAAATGTAGAAATAAATGAGATAAAATCTATAATTAATTTTTCTGGTGACTACAAATCAGACGGCCTTATTAATGAATGTTTGTGCGGTAACATATTACAATATAAAAAAATTCTATCAGAGCTATATTTAGGTACTGTGAATTATATATTTCTCCTGAGAATATTAGGCAATAAAATACAAAGACTGCTCAACATGAAGAAGTTAGAGAATAATTACAATAGCTTAGACAATTTATTAAATGCATCTAAGCCTCTAATTTTTTGGAAAGAAAAACCGCTAGTAAAAAAACAATTAACTATTTGGAATATTAATGATTTAAAAATAGCAATTAACGAAATTAGCAATACTGAACTTTTGTGTAAAAAAAATCCCCAAATATCAAAAATAATTTTTTTCAACTTTTTTACCAAGCTATGCAAAAAAGCTAATAGTTATTCTTAATTGTGTCGGTTATTTTCTCCAATTGATCAAGGTCTTGATACGCAAAGGTAATTGTTCCTGAGTTACTTTTTTTATTATTAATAGAAACAGTTAGTCCTGTTTTTTCTTCTAATAATCTTTGTAAATCTAGAATGTTAGCGTCTTTTTTATAAATTAATGTAAATTTTTTGTTTTTATATTGTTTTACCAAAACTTCTGCTTGTCTCACGGAAAGTTTTTTTTGAATTATTTTTTTTGCAATATGAATGGAATTTTGCAAACCTATTAATGTTCTAGCGTGTCCGGCTGACAAATTATTTTGTTCAACCATCGACAGAATCTCGTCTGGAAGAGATAATAATCTTGTCGAATTTGCTATATAACTTCTACTTTTGCCAATAAACTTAGATAATTTATCGTGATCATAATTGAAATCATCTATCAATCTTTGATAACCACGAGCCTCCTCTATTGGGTTTAAGTCTTGTCTTTGAACATTTTCAATAATGGAAAATTCAAGAGATTTTATATCGTCAACGCTTAAGACAACAACTGGTACTTCGTGAAGTCCTGCTTTTTGAGCAGCTAACCATCTTCTTTCACCAGCTATGATTTCATATTTACCTTTTGTAGATTTATCTGGCCTAACGACGATTGGTTGTATAATTCCTTGTTCTTTAATGGAATTAGATAATTCTTCCAAACCTTCTTCGCTAAAATGTTTTCTGGGTTGAAATTTATTTCTTGAAAGATCGTTTATTGAAACCTTATTTGTTCCAATTTTATTTGATGAGTCTCCTAACAAAGATGACAGTCCTCTTCCTAAACCTTTTTTAAATCTAGAATCAATCATTATGCTGCACTTTCCATTACATTTTCTTGTCGTAAAAATTCATCAGCAAAATTTAAATAAGATCTGCTTCCTGAGCATGATTTGTCATAAATTAACACTGGAATACCATGAGAAGGGGCTTCGGAGAGTCTTACATTTCTTGGTATAACTGTTTGATAAACTTTATTTTTAAAAAATTTTCTGGCCTCTGCATCTACTTCAGAAGAAAGTTTATTCCTCTTATCAAACATAGTTAAAAGAACCCCTCTAATATCGATTTCAGGATTTAATTTAATTTTTATTCTATCTATAGTTTTAACTAGTTGGCTTAGTCCTTCGAGAGCAAAAAATTCTGCCTGGAGAGGAACGATTAATGATTTGGCAACCACCAAAGCCATGACCGTTAAAAGGCTTAGTGAAGGTGGACAATCTATAAAAATATAGGAAAAATTATTTTTTTCACTATTCACAAAATTTTCAATCTTATCTTTTAACAAAAAAGCCCTTCTGTTTTCATTAGCAGTCTCTACTTCTAACCCCGACAAATCTACATTTGATGGAACTATTTTAAGATTATCTATTTTTGTATCTTTAATAGCGTCTGCAAAATTACAATTGCCGTTTAACACATCGTAGACTGTCTTTTCGCCGACACTGGTTAAACCAAAACCTGTAGTGGCATTACCCTGTGGATCTAAATCAATAACTAAAACTTTTTTATTAAGAAACGAAATGGCTGTTGCTAAATTTATCACAGTGGTAGTTTTTCCCACTCCGCCTTTCTGATTAATTACCGAAATAATTTGACTATTTTTCAATTTATTTTTTTTTAAGTTTATTAATTTCTATAACACTCGAATCATTGCTCGTAACACTTGCCCTTTGCTTATACTCAATATCCCAAATTTTAGAAGCTTGAAGTAATTCATGTTTTCCTGTTTTCCCTAGAAAAATGAAAATTTTTTTCCAATTTCGAGCTTTATTGTGAATAAGTTGCAGTGTCACTTTTAAGGATTTAAAAGCTCTGACTACTATTACATCTCCAGAAAAATAATTTGGTTCTTCCATAATATTTTTATGGACCACATCAACATTTAAGTGAAGTTTGTTAATTACATCGTTTAAAAAATTTACTTTCTTAGAACTTTTTTCAATTAATTTTGTTTTCAGAGCAATTTTTCTATCTCTGGAGATTATAGACAATACTAATCCTGGAAAACCTGCTCCAGAACCTATATCTATCAAGCTTTTTTCATTTTTATCAATATAATCAATGACTTGCGAGCTATCTAGGAAATGCCTTATCCATAATTGCTCAATTGTTGAATTTCCAATTAGATTCAGCTTTTTATTGGCTTTTAATAGTAAACTTTCATATTTTTTTAAACTTGTGATTGTTTCACGTGAAACACGAGTATATCTATTAAAATTATCTATCTGGATAGATTTATCCATTTATGCGCTTTTATGCTTTTTATACCCTTTTTTTACATGTGCAAGTAAAATATAAGCAGCAGCTGGCGTTATACCATCAATTCTAAGTGCCTGACCTAAGGTTTTAGGCTTTATAAGCTTAAATTTGCTTTTAACTTCATTAGACAATCCGCTTAGCTTATTATAATCAATACTTTCTGGAATTTTTAAGCTTTCGTCTTTTCTAAAAGCTATAATATCTGACTTTTGTTTGTCCAAATAACCAGAATAATGAGCGCTAATTTCAATTTGCTCTTCTTCGTCTCTTGATGCAATTGGTATTTCATTCCATATCTCTCTTAACTTGTTAAATGTAACTCCATCGCGGGATAATATTTCAAATGCAGATCTTCTGACGCCATCTTTAGCAATTCTTACTCCAAATTTTTCAGCTTGGTTAGGTGATATATTAAGGGTTTTTAAGCTATTACTTAACTCTTTGATTTTATTAAGTTTTTTAGTAAATATTCTACTTCTTGAATGATTTACAACACCAATATTAATTCCAATTTGAGTTAATCTTGCATCTGCGTTGTCTGCCCTTAAACTTAATCGGTACTCTGCACGAGATGTAAACATTCTATAAGGTTCTGCCACTCCCTTTGTAACCAAATCGTCAATCATCACTCCAATATAAGCTTGGGCTCGATCAAGAATTAATGATTCTTGTTTTTGAATCGATAGTGCCGCATTGATTCCTGCCATAAGTCCTTGAGCGGCAGCTTCTTCATAGCCAGTCGTTCCATTAATTTGACCAGCTAGGTAAAGTGATTTTATTTTTTTGGTTTCCAAAGTATGATTTAGTTCACGCGGATCAACATAATCGTATTCGATAGCGTAGCCAGGCCGTATTATGCGAGTTTGTTCTAACCCATTGATTTTACTCAATATTTCTGCCTGAACATCGACTGGTAAAGAGGTTGAGATGCCGTTTGGATAAACTGTTTTATCATTCAAACCTTCAGGTTCTAAAAAAATTTGATGTCTAGTCTTGTCGGAAAATTTTACAATTTTATCTTCGATAGAAGGACAGTATCTCGGCCCAACACCTTTAATACTTCCAGAGTACATAGCACTTTTATTTAAATTTTTTTTTATAATGTCGTGAACTTTTTTATTTGTGTAAGTGACGCTGCATGAAATTTGCTCATTGTAAGTTTTATTTGTCAAAAAAGAAAAATACTCTGGATCGGTATCTGCATCTTGTCTTTCTAAATTACCATAGTCAATTGTCGAGCCATCTAATCTTGGTGGTGTTCCAGTTTTTAATCTTCCTATTTTTATTTTAAATTTTTTTAGTTGTTCACTTAGACCTGTTGATGGTTTTTCATCGTGACGTCCTGCTGGAATTTTTTTATTTCCAATATGAATTAGTCCATTTAAAAAAGTTCCAGTAGTTAAAATCATTTTTTTACAATTTATTTTTTTTCCAGACTGAGTGTGAAAGCCAATTGCCCGATTTTGACTGAAAATAAACTCAATAACAGGGTCCGAAAAAACCCTTAAATTACAATAACTTAGAAGCGTTTTTTGCATATATTTCTTGTATAATACTCGATCTGACTGTGTTCTGGGACCTCTAACGGCTGGACCTCTGCTTCTGTTTAACAATCTAAATTGAATTCCAGATTTATCAGCTACGACACCCATCACGCCATCAAGCGCATCTATCTCCTTAACAAGATGTCCTTTTCCTAATCCTCCGATAGCCGGGTTACATGACATCTCGCCAATCGTTTCGATTTTATGAGTGTACAAACCAGTATTTATTCCCATGCGAGCTGAAGCAGCTGCAGCTTCACACCCAGCATGACCTCCACCAATCACTACTACATCAAATGACAAATCATCATTCATGCCATGAATTTATAGATCGTTTATAGATTTACAAGCCGATTGCTGATTTATTTTCCAATGCAAAAATCATTGAAAATACTACCTAATAGTTCTTCTACATCTACTTTTCCGACTATCTTTCCCAGATGTCTTGTGGCTAGTCTTAAATCTTCTGCGGCCTTATCAAAATCTTGAGCAGATTTTTTCTTTTGAAATTTTTCTAAATGTTGAACACAATTAATTAAATTTTGTCTGTGTCTTTCTCTAGTAATTAAAATATCCTCGGTAGTTGTAAATTTATTTTTTAACTTACTTTTTATTTTTAAAATTAATTTGTTTAAATTTAAATCTTTTTTAATAGATATCAAAACGTGTTCGTATTTTTTAAATTTACTATTTAACTTTCCTTTTATTAAATCTGATTTATTGATTACTAAAATAGCATTTTTTGTTAATAAATCCTTCAAAACTCCAGTAAAATCAACGTTTTTAGCAGATACGATAACCAATTTTAAATCAGCATCTTCTGCCCTATTTAGAGCTATTTTTATCCCTTTTTTTTCAATTTCATTTTTTGAATTTCTTATTCCAGCAGTATCTGAAACAATTACTGGATATCCATCTAGATTAAGATGAGTTTCAATTACATCTCTTGTTGTTCCGGCAATCTCTGAAACTATGGCAACATCTCTTTTTGAAAAGTAGTTTAATAAGCTTGATTTTCCGGAATTTGTAGGACCCACGATTGCAATCTTAAAGCCTTCTCTAATTCTTTCTCCAACTTTTTGATCATTTAATGTTTTTTTTATTTCAGTGAGAACTTTATTTGATGTTTTCTGAACTTCATTAATAATATTTTTTGGTAGATCTTCATCTGGAAAATCAATTTTTGCCTCTATATGAGATAAAATTTTTATAAGCTTTTCTCTCCATGAATTAAATTTGTCTGATGATTTTCCGCTCATAATTTTTAGAGCTTGTTTTCTTTGAATTTCTGTTTCTGCTGAAATTAAATCAGCAATACTTTCGGCTTTTTGTAAATTTATTCTGCCATTTTGAAATGCTCTTTTTGTAAATTCTCCAGGTTCTGCTAAACGACAATTTTTTATCTTCGAAATAGATGAGTGCATAGCATTAATCACAGCCCTGCTACCATGAACATGAAATTCTGCTAAATCTTCACCAGTATAGCTATTTGGAGCCGGAAACCATATAATTACGCCCTCGTCAATCAGCTCTTTTCCCTTATGTTTGTTGAATTTTACGAGTGTTGCAATCCTCGGCTTTGGTAATTTTGAACCTGTGATTTTTTTAACTACTTCAATCGTATTTTTCCCTGAAACTCTAATTACAGCTATCCCTGATATTCCAGGACCAGTAGATAAAGCATAAATTGTCATTTATTAGTTAAGCCAAGAGTATTGTTTTCCATATTTATCTTTTACTTTATCTTCCTTACTAAAAAATCATACATTCCAATAAAAGCATCTGGATTATTTTTTTCAAATTGATCCCAATTATCCAGAGAAACATTATTTTTGTCATTTGAGAAAATTATGGAAAATTTATTTTTCAATGATTGGCCAACAAAACCTAAAAATTCTAAATTAAAATTTTTTGATATTTTGGAAATTTGTTTTAATGTAAATCGATGTTCTTGAATATGAAACATCAAGTCTCTTGCTGTTGATGTTGAATAAAAATCTTTTCTATAAAGTACTTTTTTGAGTAATCTATTTTCTTTATTTTCAATTATTGCCTTTCTGCATTTTCTGATATCATTAATTGTATTCATAAATTTTTTATTTTTTATAAATTCTCTTACTTCAATTATATCTTGTCTTGCTAATTCGCTGTATAAGCCTAGTCGCAATAAGCCGTGCGGGTCCAACAACTCCAATAACGCTTTTAATCCTTCCAAAGGATCGCGCATATGATGGAGGACTCCAGCACATTCTATAATATCAAATTTTTTGTTTAAATTCTTTAATTGTAAAATATCCGCATGTAAAAATTCTATATTTTTTAAATTCAATTCTTCTATTTTTCTTTTGGCATAAGCAAGACTTGTTAAACTTAAATCAACCGCAAGTATGTTCGCATTTAAATAATTATTAGCTACAAGGATCTGTTTTCCTGTTCCACAACCAGCAATGAGAACATTGGGGTTGTCAAATTTGTTATTAATTTCGATTTTGTTTGGCCTTACTAAAGCATTTATAATGGTTAAAAAATTAGCCGGTGTATTGCTATAAAAATATCTCCATCTTGGATAGGGATGTTTTTCATATTGATCTCTTACTTTCTTAGATACAGCATCAGAAATTTCTCCAAGTGATTTAATTGAATTTACTAATTTCTTTTCTTTTAATGGCTCCTTAATTTGCATATTGATCAAATTATTAAATAAAATATTTTTAGATTTATAATTTGATAATTTGCTTATAATATTTTTCAAAGAATATAGTGGAACATAACAGCTTAAAACGATTATTTCCATTTCATTTATTTTTTCTTTATTTATTATTAAATTTTTTAATTGAAGTATGTAATTAATTTCTTTTGGTTGTTGAAAATAAATATATTCGTTAAGGAAACATTGTTCTGCAAGAGAAAGGATAAAATTAAAATAATTTGGTAAAATTTTTTGATTTTTGTTAACCAATGCAAAAAGTATTTCATATCTTATTTTGATTAAAATTTTCTCCAAGAAAACGTCTGTGATTAGTGATTTTTGAAGCATTAATTGGAAAAGTTCTTCGTCTATTAAGTTTTTGATAATTTGATTCTCTAGTAATAAAGAATCTGATATGACTATTTTTTTTATTTGATCATAGCTATGATTTTCTTCTTTAAATAATAAAAATCTTGTAACTAAAAAAATATCCTTATGGTCAATATCATTTCTCCGAAATAAAAATAATAATAATCTTTTTGCAGTGTCTCTATCAATTTGCATTAATAAATCTATTTTAGTGTTACCCAGTAAAGCGGTAAGATTATTTACAGCATTTATATGGTTAGGTTTTGCTTTTAATATTTCCATATAAAGATTAGTGGCAGTTTTAAAATTGTTATTTTTATGATTTTGAAGAGCCAAAGCAAAAACTTCTTGAATTGTCAACTTTTTTTTCATTTTTTATAATTCTATTATAACTTTAAATGATACTGTTAAAAAATAAATGATAAAAAAAATATCCGTAAAAACAAAATTATTAGAATTTGAAACATCATGGAAATAATTATTCTGCAGCATATAAAAGTTGAAGATCCTGGATATATTAAAGATCTTATGCTTTCAGATGGTTTTAACTTAACAACCATTGAATTAGATAAAGGTGAAAAAATTCCTCAAGATTTAAGTAAATTTGATGGGATGTTTTGTATGGGTGGTCCGATGGACACATGGATGGAAAAACAATATCCCTGGCTGATTAAGGAAAAAAAAACTATAAAAGAATTTGTCATTGATTTAAAAAAACCTTTTTTGGGTTTTTGCCTCGGATGTCAACTTCTGGGTGAGGTGCTTGGTGGCAAAGTAGTAAAATCTAATCCCGCCGAAATTGGCATAATGAATGTAGATTTTTTAGAAAAAAAGAAGAATGACATTCTTTTTTCTACATTCCCTGATAAAATTAAGGCCCTACAATGGCATTCGTATGAAGTAAAAAATCTTGAAAAAAATAAAGATACGACTTTATTAGCATCTTCTCCAACTACAAAATACCAAATTTTTAAATACCAGAATCATGCCTATGGGATTCAATTTCATATCGAAATTAAAAACACAACAGTCAGTGATTGGGGTTGTGTGCCAGAATATAAGTCGGCTTTAGAAACTCAATTTGGAGAAGATGCGTTAGAAAAATTTGATCAAGAAGCTAAAGCAAATATGAAACAAATGAATATTTTTTCAACTATTTTGTACTCAAAATTTAAGAAAGAAATTTTAAAATTATAATTTTGGCTTGCTTCTTGGGTATATTATACAGGTTTATTCATTGAAATAAAAAAATCTGCATTATTTTTTGTGGCTTTTAATTTAGAAAGAAGAAATTCTATTGCATCCATTGTGCCCATAGAACTTAATATTTTTCTTAAAACATTCATCTTTAATAAATCATCATTTTTAAACAACAATTCTTCTCTTCTTGTCCCCGATCTGGTAATGTCAACAGCAGGAAAAATTCTTTTATCAGAAATTTTTCTATCCAATATTAATTCACTATTTCCTGTTCCTTTAAATTCTTCAAAAATTACCTCATCCATTCTGCTTCCTGTATCAATTAATGCTGTTGAAATAATCGTAAGAGAACCGCCCTGTTCTACTTTTCTTGCTGCTCCGAAAAATCTTTTGGGTCTTTGAAGGGCATTAGCATCCACGCCACCTGTTAAAACTTTTCCCGAACTTGGTACTACCGCATTATAAGCTCTGCCAAGACGTGTGATTGAATCCAACAAAATAACAACATCTTTTTTATGTTCGGTTAGTCTTTTTGCTTTTTCGATGACCATTTCTGCTACTGCTACGTGTCTTGATGCGGGTTCATCAAATGTGGAACTTATTACTTCACCTTTAACTGTTCTCTGCATATCAGTTACCTCTTCTGGGCGCTCATCAATAAGCAAAACCATTAGATAACACTCCGGATGATTGGCAGCTAGCGAATGAGCAATATTTTGTAGTATTATTGTTTTCCCAGCTTTGGGCGGCGAAATGATTAAGGATCTTTGACCTTTGCCAACAGGGCTTACCAAATCAATTAATCTTGCTGTTTGATCTGGTTTTTTTTCAATTTTGCTTTTTTCAACTTCCATTTTGAGTTGCTCGTCTGGGTATAGGGGGGTTAAATTATCAAATGCAATCTTATTTCTGGCTTTTTCTGGATTATCAAAATTTATTTTATCTACTTTAAGCAGGGCAAAATATCTTTCATTATCTTTAGGCCCTCTAATTTCACCTTCAATTGTGTCTCCTGTCCGTAAACCAAATTTTCTTATTTGGCTTGGACTAACATAAATATCATCTGGACCTGGTAAATAGTTGGATTCTATAGCTCTTAAAAAACCAAACCCATCTTGCAGAACATCTAAAACCCCGCCACCGGTTATTTGTTCATTTTTTTGTGCAAGTTTTTTTAAAATCGCGAATAAAATTTCTTGCTTACGCAAAGTGCTAGGATTTTCTATTTCTAATTTTTCAGCTTCTAAGATAAGTTCGGCAGGTGTTTTCTTTTTTAATTCTTGTAAGTTCATATTTCTGGTGATTTGTTAATGAGAAACTTATGTCCATACTATATAATAATTCATCGAATAATTACAAGTATCATAACGGTTTAAAGACTATAATAAATATAATGCTTATAAGTAAAAATGTAGGTATTTCGTTGATTATTCTATAGAATCTAGATGAATATGAGTTGCTATTTTTTGAAAATTTTCTCAAGCACTGAAATAAAAAGAAATGATAGATGGTCAAAATCGCAATAAAAAGCAACTTTAACTGCAGCCAGAGATAATCAAAATTATTTATACCGATAGAGTAAATTAACAAACCTCCGAAAACCCAAGATACAATCATCGCCGGATTCATAATATAAATAAAAAGTCTTCTTTCCATGATTTTAAAAGTGGACATCAGATCTTCAGATTTATTATTTGCAACAGCCTCGCTATGGTAAACAAATATCCTGGGCAAATATAAAAGTCCTACCATCCAGGAAATAACTGCAATTAGATGAATTGATTTGAATAGTAAATAGGTGTTCATTTTAATTCGTACACATCCCAATTTGTTTTTTTTGCAACCCTATCATATAAAGATTTAGCTCTAACATTATCATTATGTGTTATCCACCTCACTAAATTCCATCCTTTGGACTTTGATATCTCTTTCATTTTATTAATTAATTTTTCACCAATTTTTTGACCTCTATATTTCGTATCAACAAATAAATCATCAAGAAAACCAATATCTTGTCCTCTTAATGGCCTTGGCATTCTCCTATAATGAGCAAACCCAACTATATTACTATCAACTTCATAAACAAGACCATTAACTTCATGATTTTTATCGCACAACCAGTTTCATACCGTTTGAAGAATTTTATTATTCATTTCTACTTTATAAAAATCTGCATAACTTCTATAAAGCTTTTCCCATTGCCCTTTATCTTTTAATTGAATTTCCCTAATCATTTTGAAATCAGAACCAAGATCGCTAGAAACTATTCCATTTATTCTGTCTTACATTCACCAATCGAACCTAGGTCACATTTTTTTCCGTTGACCCAAGTAGCGTTATTTAAGTTAGCGCCTTCAAAGCTTGCATTTAGAATATTAGCGCCAGTAAAATCAGATTCGAAAAGATTACTATTTTTAAATATCGCTTCAACCAAAGAGGAGCCTTTGAAGTTAGCACGAGTCAAATTTGCACTTTCAAAATTTGTCTTTTCAAAGTTTCCTCCTTCAAGATTCGCCTCATACAAATTGGCTCTGTAGAAGGAAGATTCTGGGAAATTGCCATTGGCTAAAGTTGAGTTCATCATAATGCTTTTATCAAATATAACTTTGATGAAACCCGTAAAAGACAAATTGGCTTTAGGCATATACGTGCCACTCAAGTCTTGCCCGTCAGCAAACTGGCAACTAGAATAATCAACGCCATCACCCGGTTTATCATCGCACGATGCTCTAGCGCCATTTATAAATAACATCAAAATCAGAAACACGTACAGAGATAGTTTTTTCATAAATAAGTTCTACACCATATTATTTTATGAACCGACCCACAAGTTTAGGCATTAATTAATGTCGATTCCATTAAATCTTAAATTTTTTATAATTTTTTTTCACTAAGTTTCGATTAATGGATTCTTCTAAAGGTATAACGGGGACATTTAACAAACTTATTTGGACATGTTGTTGATGAAACAAAATTGTTTCCTGCTTGTTGTTTTAAAACTAGTTCTTCCAAACCTTTTATAAAATTTGCTTCCACTCCTAAAGTTGGCACTCTTTTATAAAAACTACAACCGTTTTCTTCTGCTAATTTTTTATACTCAATATCTAATTCTACCAATGTTTCTGAATGTTCCGATACAAACGCAACAGGAACTATAACTATTCCTTTTTTTTCTTTAGAATATTTGATAATTTCTTCATCGGTAGAAGGACCAATCCATTTCATTGGGCCCAATCGACTTTGATAGCTTATAACATGATTTATATTTTTATTATTTAATTTGGATATTATTTCTTTTACAGCTTCCCCTATCTGCCATTGATATGGATCTCCTTTTTTGATTTTACTTTCTGGCAAACCGTGTGCAGAAAAAATTAGTTTAAAATTATTATTTTCTATATTTTCTGTAGTTTTTTTAATAAGAGAAACGTGTGCTGCTATAAAATTACTTTCCGTGGGATAGCAGCAAATAGTTCTAGTTTTAACTTTATAATTTTCTTTTTTACATAAATCGTTCCATTCATTAATCGACGATCCTGAGGTCGACGCTGAAAATTGAGGATAAAGAGGTAAAAGTATTATTTCTTCAGGATTATATTCTTTAACTTTTTTGATTACATCAAAAGCCCGTGGATGCCAACATCTCATCACAACAAAACATTTATAATCACCTTTTTTTAATAAATTATTTTCCAAGTTTCTTGCTTGATTGTTCGTTAATTCAAGAATCGGAGATTTATTTCCAATTTTTTCATATATATTTCTTGCAATCGAAACTCTTCTTTTGGAAATAAATTTTGCTAACGGATATCTAAAAATTGATGGAATACCAATTATTGCGGGATCATTAAATAAATTAAAAAGGAATGGTTCTATGCTTTCCAATTTATCAGGTCCCCCGAGATTAAATAGAATAACAGCTTTTTTCATTTTTTATTTCTAATAATTTGGACAACATACTCTATTGTTTCTGGTTTCGTTTCCGGCAAAACCCCATGTCCCAAATTAAATATATAAGGGTAATCTTTAAATATATTTAGGTAGTTTTCGGTATTTTTTTTAATTTTTTCACTGTCGTCTAATAATATTTTGGGATTTAGCCCCCCTTGTATTGGGGTGCCATTTAATTTCTCCTTTATCCACTTTGGATCAATTTCGTAGTCTATGCTAATACAATCGGGTTTAACTATTGAACAAAAATCTACATAATTTTTACCAATTCCCTTTGGAAAACAAATTGCTGGTATTTTTTTAGATTTAATATGTTGTACAATTTTTAAAGTTGGAATATAGCAATAATTTAAAAGCTCTTTTTTAGGTAATAGTCCTGCCCAAGAATCAAAAATTTGAATTAAATTTGCTCCTGCGTCAATTTGTTTATCAACATGCAGGCATGTAAATTCCTCTATCTTTTTTAATAGTTTGCTAATTACATACTTATCTTTATTAATTCTACTAAAATCAAAATTGTTTTTTGGAGATCCTTTATTCAACATATAAAGTAATAAAGTCCAAGGTGCTCCAACGAATCCTATAAGACTTTTTTCTTTTAAATTATTTTTAATTTTTTTTATTCCTTCATAAATAGGTTGTAATCTTTGAATAAAATTTGTTGGGTTTATATTTATAATATTATCAAGATTAATCTCTTCTAGCATTGGACCATCTCCTTTTTTAAACTTAATTTTTTGACCCAATCCATAAGGTATCATCAAAATATCTGAAAAAATTATAACTCCATCAAGACCAAATCTTTTTATTGGTTGAAGTGTTATTTCGTTAATTAGATTAGAATTTAAACATAATTTTATGAAATTAGGATTTTTTTTTCTTATTTCTCTAAATTCTGGTAAATACCTACCAGCTTGTCTCATAAACCAAATTGGAACATAATTAGTTTTTTTTTGAGTTATGCAATTTAACAGATGGTTTTCCATATATATTATATAAAGTAAGTATTAGTAGTATTAGTGTATGTTAATAATGTGATTAACTTAGTTGTATACAGCCTATCACCAAAATCTGTTATTAAAATATGTTATAAATTATTGATTTTATTATATATGTTATTTTTTGTTAGTTAATTTAATAATTTGTTTATATTTTATTAACATAGATAAACATGTTGAACGAATTGTTAAAGTTTGTTTAGTTATTTATTGAATAGAAAATATTTATGTATATTTGTTTTTAATTAGATATTTATTAACACTTTTATGAACAAGATCTATCAAGTTTATCAAGTTTCAGATTCAACCGGGGAGACACTAGATAGAATTTTTTTAGCTGTCAAAGCACAATTTTATAATTTTAAGTGTAAAACTATTCATTATTCTTTTACTAGAACAGAAAATCAAATAAACAAAATTATTGCTAAATGTAATTCTGAACAAAATGTTATAATTTTATATACTATAGTTGACGGATTGCTTGCTGAATATTTAACCACCGAGTGTAAAAAAAACAATGTTCCTTGTTTTGAGGTTTTGGGTGGTTTGATCACCAACTTTGCAAAATTACTTAAACAAGAAGCAAGTCATAAACCTAGCGGGCAGCATGCTTTGGGTAAAGATTATTATAATAGGATAGAAGCAATTCAATTTACCATATCCCACGATGATGGAAAAATAATATCAGATCTCGATAAATCAGATGTTGTTTTAGTTGGAGTAAGCAGAACCAGCAAAACTCCAACCTCAATTTATTTAGCTAACAGAGGTTATAAAGTTACAAATATACCAATTATACCAAATAAAAATTTACCAAAGGAACTTATAGAAAATTCCAATAAAATTTTTGTTGTGGGTCTTGTCTGTGATGTGAATAGATTATTGGATGTGAGAAGAAACAGAACTCAATCTATGCACGAAGATAGACAAGTAAATTATACTAATGAATTAGAAATCTCAAATGAGATAGAAAATTCAAAAAAAATATTTAAAAAGAATAACTGGCCAATTATAGACGTAACAAGAAAGTCAGTTGAAGAAACAGCCGCGTCTATTATAAAAATATTAGATATATTAAATTCTAAATGATTAATAATATTATTCTTGCATCAAGAAGTGGGGTGAGGAAAAAGATATTAGATCAAAATGGTATCGGATGTGAGGTGATACCAGCCAATATTGATGAAGAGTTGATTAAGGATTCGTTACTTAAAGAAAAAGCTTCTCCAGAGACAATTTCTAAAAATCTTGCAGAATTTAAAGCAAACAAAGTAAGTAAAAAAAAACATAACCATCTGGTTTTAGGCGCGGATAGTGTTATAGATTTAAATGAAGAACTTATTTCAAAACCCACAAATAGAGACGAAGCTTTAGCTATTCTTGAAAAATTAAATGGTAAAAAACACCAATTAATCAGCTCTGTTTGTATATCTAAAAATGGAGCAATGATTTGGAATTATACAGACGCGTCTGCTTTAACAATGAAACAACTTAATTCGGATGAAATTAAATCATATTTGGTAAAGATAAAGGATAAAGAATTATATGCTTACGGGGTTTATCAAATCGAGGCGGATGGAAGATCTTTATTTTCAAAAATCGAAGGAGATGAAGACGCTATTATGGGTTTACCGGTTAAACAGATAAAAGAATATTTAAGTACACTAAAATGAAAAAATATTTAGTTATAGGAAATCCAATTAAGCATTCTCTGTCACCTAAAATTCATAATTATTGGATTAAAGAAAATAATATTGCTGCCGTTTATTATAAAAGGCAATTAAATGAAACCGATATTGAAAGAATAGTCTCGGAAGTAAAAAATGGTAAAATTGATGGAATTAATGTTACTGTTCCTTTTAAAAAATCGGCCATTCCTTTTCTTGATCAATTAACTTCACTTGCGAAAGAAGCTCAATCAGTTAATACGATTTATAAGAAAGATAGTAAAGTTGTTGGTGACAACACAGATATCGGCGGATTCGAGCTTGGATTAAAACATATTAATTACGATCTTAAAAATAGGAAAGTTTTTATTTTAGGAGCGGGCGGAGTGGTTCCTTCAATTATTATAGCTTTACGGAGGTTGGGAGCAGCTAAAATAATTTTAAGCAATAGAACAAAAGAAAAAGCTGAAAATTTGAAAAAAATATATCCAGATTTAGAAATTATAAATTGGGGAGAAATTCCTGATTTTAATATGATAATTAATGCCACAAGCTTAGGTCTTAAAAATGATGACGAGATAAAATTAAATTACTCTGATATTGGATCGAACAAATTATTTTATGATGTAATTTATAACCCCCCCAAAACAAACTTTCTAATAAGGGGAAAAAAATTTGGAAATCAAATTGAAAATGGAAAGATGATGTTTATTTACCAAGCACAATTATCATTTGAAATATGGCATGGTATTTTACCTAAAATAGATAACGAAATAGTTAATTTGTTAAATGATTAGACTTGCAGTAGTAGGAGATATTGGTTCGGGCAAAAGTTATGTAGCAAGACAAATTGGTTATCCAGTTTTTAATGCTGATGTTGAAGTTGCTAAGATATATAAAAAAAGCAGAAAATGTTACAATAAATTAAAAAAAGCCCTTCCTGAGTATATATTTTCTTACCCAATAAAAAAAACTGAGATTTCCAAAGCTATTGTTGCTGGCCGACATAATTTACAAGAAATAGTTAAAATTGTTCATCCTGAAGTCCGGTTTAGTATGAATAATTTTATTAAAAAAAACAAACATAGGAAATTTGTTGTTTTGGATATCCCATTGTTAATGGAAAATAAAATAAATAAAAAAAAAGATATTTTAATTTTTGTTGATGCTCGCAAAAGTGAAATTAATAAAAGATTGAAAAAAAGGCCAAATGTTAACCTAGAAATTGTAAAAAAATTTGAAAAACTCCAACTACCTTTAAAGTTTAAAAAAAAAAGATCGAATTTTATAATTAAAAATAATTTTAAGATTAATTCAGTTAAAAAAAATGTTAAAAAGATTTTGGAAAAGATTTTATAAATGCTTGAAGTTATTCTTGATACGGAAACAACGGGATTATCAATTACACAAAAGCATAGAATTGTTGAAATAGGATGTATTGAGTTAAAAAATCAAATTCCGACAAATAAGATTTTTCATGAGCATTTAAACCCACAAAGATCTATATCGGAAGAAGCGTACAAAATTCACGGATATTCAGATGAATTTTTGTCCGATAAAAAAACTTTTGCTGAAATAGCTGAAAGTTTTTTGGATTTTATAAAAGATAAAAAAATAATAATTCATAATGCTGCTTTTGATTTATCCTTTTTGAATTATGAATTTGGACTTATTAATAAAAAGAAAATAAATAACAACAATGTAATAGATACATTAACAATTGCCCAACAGAAATATCCAGGATCGTCAAACTCATTGGACGCACTTTGCAAAAGGTTTAATATTGATAACTCGAAAAGAGAAAAGCACAATGCATTGATCGATTGTCAATTGTTGAAAGAAATATATATTAATTTGATAGATCAAAAAGAACCTCAGTTAAATTTAAAAAATGTAGAAGTCCACAGTAAAAAATTTGCAGATCAATCTATGAAAAAAAATAATAATCTGAGAAAAATAATTAAACCCAGTAAAAAGGAATTAGAACTTCATAATACCTACCTGAAATCCCAACTTAGAAAAAATTTTTTTAATTAAGATAAGGTTTTTTCTTTAATCAGATTTTTGTTTACGGGGTTTAGTTTTTTGTCTAAATACATTTTTTCGAAATCAACTTCTTTTTCGATACTAATATTTTTTATTCCAGCTTGTTCAAATAAATATATAAAGATTCCATACAAAGTAGGATATATTGTTTTAGGAATTTCTACTAAAATTATTTTTTCTAATTCTTTTTTATTTTCAAAGTTTTTATCTATTGAAATTAAAGTAGTAAAATTTATCTCAGTTAATATTTTATGTTTAACTTCTTGGTTGGGTGCTAGGGTTAAAATAGTATTTACTTCAATTATTTTATTTTTTAGAGGTATACCCTTTATATCAAAATTTAAATTATATTTTGAAATTTCCTTTTCTAGCATAAGAAAAGTTTCAGTGTTCGGAATTTCGAATGAAATATCTTTTATAAACTTTGATACAATTTTGTAACTCATTTAATTACTAATACTATTATCATTATTTGGATTAATTTCTTCGGATTCACCTTCGATAATCTTTTTTTTTGTTTCTTTTGTATCAAATTTTGGCGAAATAATTTTAATAAGCTTTTTTCTTGTAAATGGTATTATTAATAAAAAACCAATTATATCTGTTAAAAACCCCGGAATAATAAGCAACAGAGCAGCGAGCGCTAGAGTTGCTCCAGATATTATTTCATTTACAGGAATTTCATCTTTCTTTATTTGGTTTAAAGCTGAGCGTATTGTATTCAATCCCTCTAATTTTGCGAAATATATTCCCGTTATGGCAGTAAAAAAAATTATGAAAATAGTATTTAATGCACCAATTACACCTCCAATTTCAATCATCAAATAAATTTCAATTAAAGGGATGACAATTATAAAAAGGAGAACAGCGTTCATTTGTTTGACTATTTGTATTTGCATACTATATCATTTAAGTATTATAATCAAAAATCATATGAGTAGTAATTTTGGATTTCTGGATTTAATCTTGTTAGCTATGTTAGCTGGCTTTATTATTTTGAGACTTAGAAATATTTTAGGAAGAAAGACAGGATATCAAGGCAAGTCTACTAATAAATTTTTTTCAGGAAAAATAGAAGTTCTTAAAGATATAAAAAATAATGAAGCAATCAAATCAGGCAATATAGATGAAAATGTTAAAAAACAATTTTTAAAAGGTGCCGAGATAGCTTACGAAAAAATAATCATGTCTTTCGCAAAGGGAGATAAAAAATCACTCAAAGGGTTATTGGAAAAGAATATGTTTAGCCGTTTTTCCGAGGTAATTGATGAAAGAAAAGCTAAACAACTAAAATATGAAACGACTTTTATAGGGCTCAAATCGGCAAAAATATTAGAATATAAAAAAATTGAAAATATCTACAAAGTTACCGTGAATTTTATAAGTGAAATAATTACATGCACAAAAGACAAAAATGATAATGTAATAGAAGGTAGCACAGATACCATAAAGACAGTAAATGATGTATGGAAATTTTCAAAAAATATGTGGAGTCAAGATCCTACATGGTATCTATTTGATACATCCAGCAAATAAGTGAAAAAGAAATATTCTGCCACATTCAAGGATAAAGCAGACTGGTTTGCTTTTACAAAAAATTTAGGAGATGTTCACGATAAAGATACAAATTTTGTCGAACAAGATATTAAATCAACCAAATTACAAAAGCTAGATTTACATGGATGTTCGTTAAGTAAGGCAAATAAATTGGTAAAAAAATTTATACTCAAGTCCTTCGAAAAAGGATATAAAAAACTTTTAATTATTACGGGCAAGGGTTTAAGATCAAAAGTTCATAAGAATCCTTATCTTTCCGAACAAATGAATGTATTAAAGTATTCTGTTCCAGATTTTATTAAAAATGATGAAGATTTATTTAACAAAATCAACTCAATAACGACGGCGTCTTTAAGAGACGGAGGAGAAGGGGCGTTTTATGTTTTGTTGGGGAAAAAAAAATTATAAAATAAACTTCGATAAGTCAGTATCTTTAGTAAGTGCACCTAGATTTTTTGTCACGTAATTATTATCAACTATAATTGTTTCTCCGCCTCGATCTGTCGCAGAAAAGCTGATTTCGTCTAAAACTTTTTCGATAATTGTGTGTAATCTTCTCGCTCCTATATTTTCTATACTTGAGTTAATTTCTGTAGCTAATTTAGCAATTGTTTCAATCCCATCTTTCGTAAATTCAAGATTCACTTTTTCGGTTTTCAATAAAGCAACATATTGTTTGATTAAGCTATTATCTGGCTCTTCTAAAATTCTTTTAAAGTCATCACTAGTTAGTGCATTTAATTCTACTCTAATTGGCAATCTTCCTTGAAGTTCTGGCAGTAAATCTGATGGCTTAGCAAGTTGAAATGCTCCAGATGCTATAAACAATATATGATCAGTTTTTATTGGGCCGTGCTTTGTGCTAACAGTAGTTCCTTCAATTAAAGGTAACAAATCTCTTTGAACTCCTTCTCTTGAAACATCACCCCCTATGCGTTCGCCTCTTGCTGAAACTTTGTCGATTTCATCTAAAAAAACAATTCCATTATTTTCAGTTGATATTTTGGCAGATTTTATAATTTTATCTTGTTCTATCATTTTATCAGATTCTTCAGCTATTAGGATTTCGTGAGATTCTTTTACTGTCATTTTTTTCTTCTTACCTTTTTTGATATTTTTTCCTAAGATTTCAGATAAATTTACCATTCCAACATTTGCTCCAGGCATACCGGGTATTTCAAAACTAGGCATGCTAGTTGCATCATTTATCTCAACTTCGATTTCATTATCATCCAAATCACCACTTCTTAATCTTTTTCTGAAACTTTCCCTAGTAGCAACGCTCGCCTTATTTCCCACTAGTGTATTAAGAACTCTTTCCTCCGCAGCTAGTTGGGCCTTGGCATATACTTCTTTCCTCATCTTTTCTTTTTCAATAGCTATTGCGATTTCAAGCAAATCTCTAACTATTTGTTCTACATCTCTTCCCACATATCCAACTTCCGTAAATCTTGTGGCTTCGACTTTTATAAAAGGTGCTTCGGTTAATTTTGAAAGTCTTCTAGATATTTCCGTTTTACCAACACCAGTTGGTCCTATCATAAGAATATTTTTTGGTAAAACTTCATCTTTCATATCACCTTTTAATGCCTGTCTTCTCCATCTATTCCTAAGTGCAATTGCAACAGCTCTTTTAGCTGCCTTTTGACCTATTACATATCGATCTAATTCAGAAACTATTTCCCTGGGAGATAAAGATGAAACTGCAAATCTATCATCTTTTTCTTGTTTTAGATCTTTTGTGGGCAACGATGTTATATTTGATTTTTGTTTCATTTAAATTTTTTCTAGAGTTATATTGCTATTGGTGAATACACATATTTCAGATGCAACTTGTATTGATTTTCTTGCAATCTCTTCTGCCGACATTTTTGTATCCATTAATACTTTTGCTGCAGCCAGAGCATAATTGCCACCCGAGCCTATACCTATAATTCCTTCTTCGGGTTCTAACACATCTCCTGTACCAGAAATTATAAAACTTTTTTCTTTGTCTGCAATAGCCATGAGAGCCTCTAATCTTCTTAAGTATTTATCTGTTCGCCAGTCTTTTGCTAATTCAACGGCTGCTCTTGTAAGGTTGCCAGCGTGCTTTTCTAGTTTTGCTTCTAATCTTTCAAACAATGTTAAGGCATCCGCAGTTGATCCAGCAAATCCAGCAATAACATTTCTCTTCTCAATTTTTCTCACTTTTTTTGCAGTACTTTTAATTACTGTATTACCAAGACTTACTTGTCCATCACCGGCAACAACAACGTCTTTACCCTTCCTGATTAGAACAATCGTAGTACCATGCCAATTTGAATTATCACTCATTGTACTAATCTATGTGGAGGTTAATTTATTATCTTCAAGATCGAATATTCATTTTATTGCTATATTCTTGAATTATTTATATACCCTATTATTACGGAATTGAGCCATGGCAAGAAAAGCTAAAGTAATCAGAAAGACCAAAGAAACCAGTATCACTGTAGAAGCAAATATAGATGGTAGCGGATCATACAAGATAGACACCAGAATAGGTTTTCTTAATCACATGTTGGAACAATTATCCAAACATTCTTTGATCGATCTAAAAATAAAAGCAAAGGGTGATACACATATTGATTTACACCACACAACCGAAGACGTAGGTCTGGCCGTAGGAGAATGTATAAAAAAAGCACTACATTCTTCAAAAGGAATAAAGAGATATGCTAATAGCTTAATACCCATGGATGAAACTTTAACTAGGGTTTCTATTGATGTGTCGAACAGACCGTATTTAATATGGAAGATTAAATTAAAAGTGGAAAAATTGGGGGAAATGGATACTGAACTTTTTAAAGAATGGTTTCAGGCATTTACACAATCAGCAGGAGTTACTTTGCACGTAGAAAATATATACGGTGAAAATAGTCATCACATAATCGAATCATGTTTTAAAGGACTTGCGAGATCACTGAGACAAGCTTTAGAAATTGATAAAAGAATTAAGTCAAAAATTCCATCCACAAAAGGAATATTATAATCCTTATAATGATTATATTTCCCGCCATAGATATTAAAGATGGCAAGTGTGTTAGGCTTTTGAAAGGTGATTACAATAATGTTACACATTATAAAAAGTCTCCCCTAGAACAGGCTGACGAATTTTTTCATTTAGGATTTAAAAACATTCATGTAATAGATTTAGATGGAGCTTTAGAAGGAAAATTGGTTAATAAAAGTATAATTGAAAAAATAATTAAAAAAAATAATTTTAAAATTCAGGTTGGTGGAGGAATTAGATCTTTAGAAAATATAAAAAACTGGATAGATGTTGGTGTAGATAAAGTTATTATTGGGACCGCAGCGATAAAAAATCAAGAATTTCTTAAAATGGCCTGCGACAAATATAAAAAAAAAATTGCTTTATCTTTAGATGTTCGTAATGGATTTATTGCTCTATCAGGATGGAAAAAGCAAACTGATATTTTAGCTTTGGACTTTATTAAAAAAATTGCACAAACAAAAATTTCTAGAATAATTTATACGGATATAAACAGAGATGGTACAAAAACCGGCCCCAATATAGAAGACACAATAGATTTTTCAAAAGTAATAAATATTCCGACCGTGATTTCCGGTGGGATTGCTTCAATAAAAGATATTTTAAATATAAAAGAAAAAAAATCTCCAAATATCGAAGGTGTTGTTGTTGGAAAGGCAATTTATGATGGCAATATTGATCTTCGTGAACTTAGTAAAATTATATAAATGTTAAAAAAGAGAATTATACCTTGTTTAGATGTTAAAAATGGAAAGGTCGTTAAAGGTATTAATTTTGTGAATTTGATAGACGCAGGTGATCCAGTTGAACAAGCAAGGATATATGATGAACAAGGTGCAGATGAAATTTGCTTTTTAGATATTACAGCTTCAAATGAAAACAGAAATATTATGTTAGAAGTAGTTAAAAAAACCGCAAAAAATATTTCCATACCTCTAACCGTCGGAGGCGGTGTAAGAAATTTAGAAGATATCAATAAATTGCTTGGTAATGGAGCGGATAAAGTTTCAATTAATACATCTGCTGTTACTAATAAAGATTTGATTAAGGAAAGTGCAGAAAAATTTGGTTCCCAATGCACCGTCGTTGCTGTTGATGCAAAAAAAGCTAACAATAAATGGGAAGTTTTTACTCATGGCGGCAGAAAACCCACAGGCAAAGATGTTTTAAAATTTGTAATAAAAATGGAATCATTAGGTGCTGGAGAAATACTACTTACCTCAATGGATAGAGATGGTACAAAAAAAGGCTACGATTTGGATCTTACGAAGAAGGTATCAGCCTCTCTTAATATACCCGTTATAGCATCGGGTGGAGTGGGGAATTTGGAACACTTATATCAAGGTATTAAGATTGGTAAGGCAAGTGCCGTTTTGGCAGCATCTATTTTTCATTTTGGAGAACATACCATATTAGAAGCTAAGCAATATTTGGACTCAAAAGGTATACCTGTTAGAATTTAATCATGTCAGAGACTATAGAAAGACTTGTCAAAACGATTAGATCAAGAAAAGAAAGTGATACTAAATCATCATACACTTCTTTTTTGTTATCAAAGGGAAATGATTACTGTTTAAATAAACTCAAAGAAGAAATTGCTGAACTCGAGGATGCCATTAAGAACAAAAAGAATACAGTACATGAAACAGCAGACGTTATTTATCATTTGTTGGTGACTTTACAGTCCGCCAATATAAATTTTGATGATATAATAAAAGAACTTAAAAAAAGGGAAGACATTTCGGGATTTGAAGAGAAACAAAATAGGTAACCATGACTTACGACAAAAATAATATTTTTGCCAAAATTTTGAGAGGGGAAATTCCTTGTAAAAAAATATATGAAGATGAATTTGTTCTTGCTTTTTATGATACAAATCCACAAAAAAAAGTGCATGCTCTCATTATTCCTAGGGGTGAGTATGTAAATTTAGATGATTTTTCTTCGAAAGCATCAGAAAAGGAGATTGCTGGTTTGATAAAAGGAATAGTAACAGTTGCTAATAAAGTTGGTGTTTCTGACTCAGCAAAAGGCGACGGATACAGATCTTTAGTGAATGTTGGTGAAAATGGAGGACAGGAAGTACCTCACTTACATTTCCATATTTTTGGTGGTGAAAAAGTTGGAAAAATGGTTTCATAAAAAAGTAAACTAAAGATCTTCTTCTCTTGGAATTTTAAAAAAATCACTACTAATTATTATATTGGTTTTCAGGCTACTAATTAAAAAAACTACTTTGTTAGAATAGGCATCATTTGTTTCCCATCCTTTAAATTCTAGTGAATTTTTATCAAAAAAAATTTTTATTGTATTTGTTTTTTTTCCGATTAATTCGTATTCAATTAGCCTTGAATTTATTTTTTTTGGTTTGTTATTTTTAACCAAATCTAAAATTTGTTTTTTTTTTAAAATAGTGAATAAGGGCGTTGTCTTTATAGGATAATAATAAATTTTTTTATATTTTTTTTTTATTATTGCAACTGTTCTCCCGTTGGAAATTACACTTTTCTTTTTTAAATCTTCATAGTCACATTTCATTAACAATGGATACTTAATGTAACACTTTCCTATTTCTTCCTTTTCTGCAATTTTTTGTCTAAAATCAAAAGATAAAGTATTAGTAGCTTCCAATTTATCAATAAGTTTTTTTTGAAAATCTGAAAAGGATATACCAGTACAAATAAAATATATAAAAAGAATTTTAAAAATGAGATAAAATTTTTTTTTCAAACTTAACCTATAAAATTTCTCTTTTACCCACATGATTGGCTTGACCCACAACTCCCTCTTTTTCCATCATCTCCATAATTCTCGCCGCCCTATTGTATCCGATTTGCAACTTTCTTTGCAAAAAACTGGTAGAAGCTTTTTTTTCAAGTTTTACAATATTTAGTGCTTCAAAATATAATTCATCTTTTTTATTTTCATTATTAATATTTTTATTACTGTCTGATTCGTTATCTTTAATTACTGTAATTTCATCAATGTAATCAGGTTTTCCCTGTGATCTTAGATAACTATTAACCTTTTCTATTTCTGATTCCGTAACATGGGGACCATGAATTCTTACAATTCTGTTTGCGGAAGACATAAATAACATATCACCCTTACCTAGTAATTGTTCAGCTCCTTGTTCACCTAAAATTGTTCTACTATCTATTTTTGAACTAACCTGAAACGAGATCCGAGTTGGAAAATTTGCCTTAATGGTACCTGTTATTACATCTACACTTGGTCTTTGTGTTGCCATAATTATATGAATTCCAGCTGCTCTAGCCATTTGTGATAATTTCTGTATGTAGTTTTCTATTTCTTTGCCAGCAATTAGCATTAGATCTGACATTTCATCAACTATTAATACAATATAAGGCATGTGTTTCTTATTTTTAGAATTGTAACCATCAATATTTTTCACTCCTATACCTGTCATTAATTTATATCTATTTTCCATTTCTTTTACCGTCCATCCTAATGCGGCTGTTGCCTTTTTTGCTTCAGTAATTACTGGACACAGAAGGTGAGGTATTCCTTCATAGGCAGATAGCTCCAGCATCTTAGGATCAACCAAGATCAAGTTACATTTTTCCGGAGGATGTCTATAAAGCAAAGATAATATAATGCTATTTACACAAACAGATTTTCCAGAACCTGTGGTTCCTGCTATTAATAAATGAGGCATTACTGATAAATCTCCAACAATCGGGATGCCAGAAATGCTTTTTCCTAATGCTATTGGTAATTTTATTTCTTTTTTTTCAAATTTTTCATCAGAAACAATTTCACTTAAAAACACATTTTCTCTTTTAGTATTGGGTATTTCTATACCAACTGTATTTTTACCTGGTATTGTAGCGACTCTAGCAGAAACAGAACTAGTATTTCTTGCTATATCATCTGATAAGTTAATAATTTTTGATACTTTTATTCCTGGGGCTGGCTCGAATTCGTTTAATGTCACTACCGGACCATAACTAACTCTTTTAATTTTACCCTCTACACCAAAATCAAGTAGGATTTTTTCTAGAAATTCTGAATTTACATTTAATTCTACATTGTTGTAATTTTTTAAATTTTTATTTTTTTCTAAAAAATTTAACGGAGGCAGCTTAAAATCACCACCAGAAATGGCAGGTTCTTTCTTGGTCGCAAAAGGTAATATTTGCTGAGTTTCTTTTAGAACATCATCTGATAGATCTTTTATGTCTGTATTTAAATTTACATTGTCAGTCTTCGAATTATTTTCCTTATTTTTTTTTAAGAAATATATAATTTTCTTAATTATTAAGTAAGGAAAAGATAAAATTTTTGCAATTCCCCTTATTTCTATATTTATGCTTAATATAAAAAATGTAATCGTTAATAACAGAAGTGAAAAAAATATGTATTGATTTTCTGTTAAATTGGTAAGGGAATAAAAATTTTCTTTGATTATACGTCCAAGAAAACCACCATTACCATTGTCAATTAACCAGAAAGAGTTGTTATAGAAAATATTAATAAAAGTTGATCCAAAGATTGTATAAGAAATTGTAAAAAAAATTTTTGCTATAAAATTACTAATTTTTTTTCTTACAATAAGTGTTAATCCCCAATTTAATAAATTTATAACCATTAAAAATGAAATAAGACCAATCGATTGGAGTAAAAAATCTGAGATAACACTACCATAAAATCCTCCAATATTTTTGATCTCAACATCATCTGGGGTATATATAAAATTGGGGTCCGCGGGAGAATAACTTACAATTGATATTAAGAGAAAAATGCCAATTATTGTTAATAATATACCGGAAAATTCGACCAATCTGTTTTTAACAAAGTTATTAATCTTTATTAAAATATGAGAATTCATAATTTTTTTTATCAATTAATTCACTTTGTATCATTTATTAATAATTGTTAAAATTTATATTTTAATTGTTTATTTTTTTCTAAAACCTTTTTTACTCTTATTAGAGATATAACTGCATCTCTAGGATATTATCCAATAGCTGCCTTCGTTGTTAATACTAATCTATCTGTCCCATCTCTAAGTAATTAATTATAAATTCACTTGATTTTTGAAACTCTTGCTTATAAAAAATCGTTGTTTTATAATATTTTATTAAGCGGGAGTAGCTCAGTGGTAGAGCGAAACGTTGCCAACGTTTAGGCCGAGGGTTCAATTCCCTTCTCCCGCTCCAATTTATGGGAGCTTAATATGAAAAAACTTTTAATGTACTTATTTCTGGTTTTAGTGTTCTGTTGTAATACAGCACTAGCGCAAAGTTCACTACCCGAGTGTGAGGGAAGCCCTCTTATAATTAAGAAATTTTCAGTCATGGGGGGGAATACTGCAGCAAAGGTTAAGTTAATGAAATGGGGAAGTTGCCTTGGTACTTTAGTTAAAAAAAATGGCTCCCAATATGTTGGTGAATTTGAAAAAGGAAAATTTTCAGGGCAAGGAACCTACACATATAATGATGGGACATTATATGAAGGTAGTTTCTTTGAAGGTAGATCTGATGGTTATGGAACTATGAAATATGGTAATGGCGATATATATGCTGGTGAATTTGTACGTGGAAAATTTTCAGGATTAGGAAAATATACATTTTACGGTGGAGGATTTGATTATGGTATCTGGGAAAAGGGTGAGTTAATCGAACGACTTGAAGAAGGGGCCACGGCGCCCAAGAAAGAGTCTGAAAAAGACGAAGCTCAAGTAGCTAAAAAAGAAGAATCAATTAGAACAGAAAGTTCTCTACCAGAGTGTGAGGGAAGTCCGCGTGAGGCAAAAAATAAATTTTCTGTAGGTTTGATGATGTTTAAATGGAATGATTGTGAGGGTGTTGTTTATTATAAGGACGAACAATATGAAGGTGAGTTTGTACGTGGAAAATTTTCGGGATATGGAATTTACACTTATAGCGATGGATCGGTATATGCAGGAGAATTTAGCGGCGGCAAGTCTAACGGAAGAGGGACTTATACATTCCAGAGTGGAGAAAAATATGTTGGAGAATTCAAAAATGATCTAAAGAACGGAAAAGGGGTAGAAACACATCCTAATGGCAGCAAATATGTTGGTGAATTCCAAAAGGGCGCTTATCATGGAAAAGGAACTTTTACATTTACTGATGGAAGAGAAACCACCGGAGATTGGATAGAAGGTAGACCGAATGGACAAGTAGATATCGAATATAAAAATGGAAGTAAATATTCAGGACTCTATACCAAAGGTCAACGCAATGGACAGGGAACCTTCATTACTTCTGATGGAATTGTTCAAGAAGGTATTTGGGAAGAAAATAAATTGATTGAAAAAAATGGACAGGCAACCTTTAGATATGATGATGGTGGAATGTACGCTGGAGAATGGATAGAAAATAAAAGAGATGGGCAAGGTACTATGAAATTTAAGAAAGGACATCCTCAATACGTTAAATACGAAGGAGGATGGAGAAATGATAAAATGTTCGGGCAAGGAACCATGAATTATGTCAATGGAGATATATATATTGGCGAATGGTTCAATTCTAAAAGACACGGAAAAGGAACCACAACATATACAGATGGAGGAGTCGATTCAGGTATATGGAAAAGAGATAAACTAAGAGAAAGAAAGTAAAAAATATTAAATTCTTCACCACTTAACATATATTTGTTCATTAATTACGAATGATTGATCTACACAAAAAAAGTTGTATTTCCTGTCAAGATGGAGTGATACCTTTTGATATTTCTGAAATACATAAATATTTAAAGAAGATAAATGGTTGGTATGTAAAAAAAAATAAAGATGAAGTTTATTTTCTTGAAAAAAATTTCAAATTTAAAAATTTTTCTGAAAGCCAAAAATTTGTTAATAATCTAGGAAATATTGCTGAAGCAGAAGGGCATCATCCGGATGTTATGTTTGGGTGGGGTTATGCCAAGATAAAAATATTTACACATAAAATTAAAGGACTTGCAGAAAGTGATTTTATTTTAGCAGCTAAAATTGATAAAATTTAATTTTAATGTCTGAAATGTCGCATTCCGGTAAATACCATAACTATTCCAGCTTTATTTGCAGCTTTAATCACCTTTCGGTCATTTATTGAGCCTCCTGGTTGAATTATAGCCCGCACGCCTGCTTTTACTAATTCTTGAATTGTATCAGGAAAAGGAAAAAATGCATCTGATGCTGCTACCGAGTTAATGATTTTTTCAGGCAAGAATCGAAGAGCTTTATCTGCTGCGATCCTACAACTGTCAATTCTACTTGGTTGTCCTGAACCAATACCAATTGTAGATTTGTTATTTGCTAAAACGATAGCATTAGATTTTGTAAATTTGCAAATATTAAATGCAAATTTGAGGCCAGCAAGTTGATTGGGAGATGGTTTTTTTCTTGTTACCGTTCTAAACTTCTTTTTATCGAAAAGTTTATTATTTATATCCTGAGCCAAAAAAGAATTTCCAAAAAAAATGTAATGTTTACTATCTTTTAAATTAATTTTATTACAATCAATTAGTATTATTTTTTTTCTCTTTTTTAAAATTTTTAGTGCTTTTTTTTGAAAACCATTGGCTATTATTACCTCAAAAAAAATTTTGTTTAATTCTAAAGCTAGTTTTTTTGAAATTACAGAATTGATGGCTACGACGCCACCAAATGCACTTATAGGATCACACGCTAAAGCATTTTTAAAAGATTTGACCCGATCTTTTTCTATTGAAGCTCCACACGGATTAGCATGTTTTATTATGACTGTCCCTTGATTTTTTTTATAAGAGGATACAACGGCTAGAGCAGAATAAATATCGTTGTAATTGTTGTAACTGAGTTCTTTTCCATGAAGTTTTCTTAAACCCAAATTATTATCGATTTTATACAAGTTTCCTTGCTGATGTGGATTTTCACCATAACGAAGACTTTCAACTAATTTTCCACCCAAGGTTTTTTTATCAGGAAATTTTATTTTAAGTTTATCATTTAACCAGTTTGCGATAATAGAATCATAATATGCGGTAAGACCAAAAGCTTTTGCCGACATTAGTTTCCTGAAATTTATTGATGTTCTGCCATTATTAGTTTTCAGTTCATTTGAAAGTTTTGAGTAATCTGAAATACTAGAAATTACAGTAACGTCATTAAAATTCTTTGCTGCTGCTCTTATTAAAGTAGGTCCACCAATATCAATATATTCAATTAACTCATTTAAACTAATTTTTTTATTAACTTTTTCCGTAAATGGATATAGATCTACAATCACTAGATCTATATCGGGTATATTTAATTTATATAAAGTTTGTCTATGCTTTTTATTATTTCTTATACTAAGTATCCCCGCATGAATTTTTGGATGCAAAGTTTTTACTCTTCCGTCAAGGATTTCCGAGAATCCAGTGTATTTTGAAACCTCAGTACATTTATAGTTCATTCTATTTATTTTCTTATATGAGTTACCCGAACTAATAATTTCTATCTTATATTTTTTTAGAACGGGTAAGATAAATTTTAAATTTGATTTATCCGAAACAGAAATAATTGCTCTTTTAATTTTTTTGAAATTCATCTTTAGGCTATTCTTTCGATTGACCAATTGACTGAGATTTTTTTTTCGTTTGAATTGCTCGAAATGGATACTGATTCATTATTTATTATTTTACTTTTATTACCAAAAAAAATATTTTTTTCAATTTCAAAATTATGTGTACTACAATGCAACATCCATCCTTCACCATTTGTTAAATTAATCAAAACTGAATTTCCAGCTTTAGTTTTAACAATTTTATTATCTGGATAAATATGAAATCTTACAGAAAAAGTTACTGGATTTGAATAGTTTTTAGTTTTTTTTAATTCATCTGTACCGAAAATTTTGTCTTCTCGTTTCATAATTTTAATTGATCTTGTGTGCGCATAACCGAATTTTTTTTCATAACCATTATGTGACGCAGATAACAAGTAAGAATTTTTGTTTTCAGTATAACTTTTGTTAACAACTCTAAGTTTTTCCATTAATAAATTACCATAAATTTCATTTACAATATTATTTTTTTGAAAAATACATGACGAAGTATCATTCATGTATAAAGTTGAATGAGCGGCTGTTGATCTACTTAGCGATTCAAATTTTGAAGATAAGTATTTTCCATACCCAGAATTGGATATAATTTTGTGTTTTCCAGAGAAAAGTTCAATCGCTAAACAACCTGCCTGATAATATCTTGCAAAGTTGTCGGTGGGAGGATTTCCACAGTCCATAAATAGTTCCAATTTTTTTTTTTTAATTTTTATTAGATCGGCAATCCTGTAACTTTTATTATTAAATTTGTATTTTAGATTCTTTAAGAAAATATCGTAATATTTATAATTAATTTCCGTAGCTCCGTTAAAAAGAGGAAACTGTTTATTTGAACATGACAAAAAAGAGTAACAGTTTCCTATTCTGAGGATAATTTCATCCAAAAAATTTGGGACAAACTTTTGAGCTTCTTTAAGGCACTCCCTTATTAAAATCAAATATTTTATACAAATGAAAACTTCTTCCGGGTTTCTTGATTTGGGAAAGCCCGATTCATCAAAATAATTTATTATAATTTTTTCTAATTCTTTTATTCCGATTTTATAATTTAAATCATTTTCACTAAAAATTATTCCTGATAATATTATTGCCGTACAACAAATAATTTTAGTAGAATCATATGGCACATAGCTTAAATTTTTTATTAAAAAATTTGATTGTTTTATTAAGCTTGAAAAAAGTTTTTTATTATATGTTTTGTCAGAGTCTTGCAGGATTATGTCAGAATTAGATGACCAAGCAATTATTCTATTACCAGTGATTTCCATTTTCCATGTATCAGGATCATAATTTGAAAAATTATTTATCCAGCTGCTAATAATATCTTTTATGAAAATTTTACTATGTTTTCTGTCTAATTTTGTTAACCAGAGAAAGCTGTGCAGATTGGAAAATTTTAATTTATCTTTAGAACTTATTTTCCAAAGAGATGTCGTTGATGTATTGTTGATATTATAAAAATCATTTTTTATTGTAGTTAGGGATTCACATAAAAACGAACTGGGTGTATAAAAAATTCTGGAAGGGATATATGTAACTAATTTTCGGTTATAAAATAGACTTTTAAGGTAATAATTCTTAAAGACCAAAAGAGGCAACTTCAGAACAGATAAAAAGTATAGTTTAATACCTTTTAGTCTATACATTTCTTTAACTCGTTCTTAACAATTGAATATTTTTTTTTAAGTTACCGTTATTTTCCTTAAAAATTGTATTTCCAGAAACTAAAATATTTGCACCAGCATTCTTTATAGCCATCGAATTTTCAAAGTTGACACCTCCATCAATTTCAATTTGAACTTTGAGTTTTCTGTTGTCGATTTCTTCTCTTAGCTGTTTTACTTTGTCCAAGGAACTGTCAATAAACTTTTGTCCTCCAAAACCTGGATTTACACTCATTATCAGAACTAAATCAATCAAATTTAATACAGGTATAACTTTATTTACTGGAGTTTTAGGATTAAGTGATACTCCGGCTTTTTTATTAAACGACTTAATTTTTTTAATAGAATCACCCAGATTGTCAGTTGCTTCTGGATGAATTGTTATAATATCGGCACCCGCTTGAGCAAAATTTTTTATAAAATTATGAACTGGTGAAATCATCAAATGTACATCAAAAGGAAGAGATGAATATTTTCTTAGTTTATATATTACTTCTGGACCAATAGTAATGTTTGGAACAAAATGTCCATCCATTACATCTATGTGTATTAGATCTGCCCCTGCTTTTTCCAGATCCTTAATTTCACTACCTAATTTACTGAAATCTGCAGATAAAATTGATGGTGCTATTTTGATGGAAGACATAGGAAAATTTATATTTTTATATTTGAATTATGTCAAAAAAAAAGAAGGGCGGAAATTCCCGCCCTTCTCGAATATGTATTAATTTAATCGTTAAGCTCTTGCGTCTCCGATATCTTCTACTAATGCACTTACCGATTTCTTAGGAATAGTAGACATCTCCATTTTGTAGGCTAAGAACCACATCATTCCAACTCCTAGTATCCAGAAGAGAATGTGCCAAGCCCAGATGGAAGGAATTCCAAATGTCCACGTACTGATATCATTTGGTGATCCAAAGATATCGTTTCCTATAACAGCTCCTGGTCCAATTCCGAAAAATAACCAAGCAATAGTTATAATCCAAGCCGCCGGTTTTAAACTTTGCTTTTTCGCCGGTAGACCAGCTGTACCTGCTAAGAAGTCGTGGTATTTTTGTCTGTGTGCACGAGCCTTTTTATCATTTTGCGTCATGGCAGAAACAGGTATTGCTACCAATAGGTTGAAGAAAATACCCCAGAATGCTGAATGCATCGTCCAAGGCCATCTACCCCAAGGAATAGCATCGCCAAATAAATTTTGGCCGATACTTTCCGTCATCATAACACCTACAATTCCTGCTAACAGACCCCAAGATACTCCTTCTTTAGTCAACCATGGGAAATAACAAACAGCAGCCAATGGTACCCACATTTGGAAACCAAACGCTACGGCTAATCCTCCCAATAGAACCAGTGCATCTTGAGAGAATGTTGCAACCATTAAAGCTGCTCCTACAACTACTACAACACAAATACGACCCACAAATTTTTGTTCTGCGTGAGTCATTTTTGGAGAGAAGAATTTCTTGTAGATATCTCTAGTTAGCATTGATGCGCAAGTTGACATGTATGCAGCACCCGTTGATTGCATCGCTGCAAGTGCACATACCGCAAGAAGACCTACAAACCATGGAGCCGCATCCCCAATCGTATTGATAAGGTAAGGTACAAGAGTTCCTTGTCCACCTTTACCAATCGATTCTGGAAGTACATTTGATATATTTACTCCTGCTGCATTCACAACTGGATCCGCACCTAATATGTGCGCTCCCATTCCTTGAGCTGCTGTAAATATGAATAGGGCAAAACCTATTCCTAATGAAGAAGCCCAAACTTGTTGTGGTGCAAATGGTTCAGGGTCTTTGTTTGAAAACGCCCACATTGAAAATGCTGGTGAAGAATGAATGCCCATAAGAGCAAACATATAAGTTAACACCATCACTCCTGTCCACAATCCACCGACTGGAGTTTCTTTTCCCAATCCTGCCGTAAACTGTATGACACCCGGTATTGCAAAGTATGCCGAATAGTTGTCACCTGGAGTTCGCCCCCACTTGGTGCCTTCTACCAGAGCTACTTTTGCTAAACCTTCGTTCAATGCGTCCCAACCTCCAACGAGGTCGTACGTAATGAAACCAATTGCTACAATTCCAAACCATAAAAGTACACATTGCAGAGTATCCACGTAAGCCACAGATCTTAATCCGCCTAATCCTACGTAAAGGGCCACGATAGCAGCTAGTACCCACGTACCAGTTGTAACGCCCCATAAGCCGTCTGATAAAACATTAAATAGTTTTCCAGATGCTGCAAGTTGTAAACCTAAGTAAGGAACTGAGAAACATAAAGCTACGACAACAGTTAAAATACGAACCATATCACCTTTAAAGTAATCGGCTAACATTTCTCCTGGTGTTACGTAACCAAAACGTTTTCCAAGTATCCATTGCCTTTTTAAAAACATCACTCCAGTAAATGGAATTGTGATGACGTAAAAAGAAGCATATGCGTATTGGAAACCGTCTCTATAAATTAATCCTGGGTGACCCATAAAGGTCCATCCAGAAAACGATGTAGCTGTGGCGGCCAGCACGAATACCCACATTGGAAGTTTTCTTCCCGATATGAAATAGTCAGATGCCGTTTTCGCCATCTGTGCTCCTCTTACTCCCCAGAATATACAGTACGCCCAGTAGAGTAGTACGAACACTATCAGCCACGTTACTTTTGCTGACATAAAGGTTTCCCCCTTTAGTTTTTTTTAACTTGTTTTATAAAACACAAATGCTCTAAACAATACGTTCAGAGCATTTGCTAGAATCCTGCATAATTAAATGTTCAAAGCAATACTTTTTTGATCAATAGTCATTTGTTTTAATGCAACTATTAATTGAAATTGTTGTTATATGAGTGTTATTTTAAGTATATAACTAGGTTTATATGAATTTTGTATCTTTCTATGTCGCCTTTCATGACCCAATATGGGTTATTGTTTTAAGCACAGCTTTATTTTTTCCAGTTCGGAAACTGATCTGGGTTTTATATGTTAGAAAAAAACAAAAATCTCAAACGACAGTTTCAGATGATGAAAAAATAATTTTAAAAAAAAGAGCAACATTAACTTCGGTGCTTTTATGTATTGTTTTTAGTTATCTATATGTAAGTCAGGTATTTAATTAATGGATGTTAATGCAAATGTACTAAAAAGATTTGTCATATACATGGCAATATTAACTTTTGTAATGTTTACGGTATGGGCATTAATCAGATCCTTTATGAATAGACCTCCCGGAGACTATGAAACGGAAGTTTGTGATATGCGTTTGAAAGATAAACTTTACGATAAAGCAATTGAATCAGCTAATATTGCATTAGAGAAAAGTCCTGATCATCGTGGTGCTATTATGTGTAAGGCTTTGGTTTTCATTTCACAGAACATGTATATGGAGGCAAATCGAGAACTTGATTACTTGATAGATTTTTTGGAAGAAAATGTTGAAGATGACGATCCTACTGGAAGAGGAACTTTGGCTGCAGCTTACGCCAACAGAGGTATAATTAAAGACAGGAAAGAAAATTATGAAGGAGCTTTAGAAGATTATTTAAAAGCAGTTCAAATAGACTTAGAAGCCGTTGGAGGTCCAGGTTTGGGTACCGTAATTCTTAATTACAAATTTAAATCTTCTTCGGTAAAAGAAAGAGCAATATACATTCATGAGCAGTTACAGTTACCGGAAAATGAAAGAGTTTTAAAAATAAAAGAATTAGACGAAGGTCAAGTGATGCATAAACCTGGAAAACTTTAGAAACTTATAAGGCCCAACACATCTTTAAATAAAACCAACACAAAATAAACTGCAGCAATACACCCGAAAAGAAGTCTCACAAAATCTTTTTCTCCATCAGGGTTTTTATAAGTAATTCCATGGTGAGCAATTAAAGCTGTTGCAACCAAAAATATGATATTGACCAATTTTTCGTATTCCGGTGGAATAAAATCGAACATCAATTAACTATTATTTTTTATCCTCATAAAGTTCAGGATATACGACTCTTTTTTCGATATACGGAGGATAGAAACTTGCTGGTTCTTCAACATAATTGGCGGCCATATAATGACTAATAAAAAAAACAAATATAATAATTATTGAATACTGAATTCCACGTTTTTTTCTTTGTCTATCATTATAAATTTGTTTACCGAATTCATGATCATAGATATGGTATTTCTCATCATATCCATTCAATACGTTTGCATTATCTAATTTGATAATATCTTTTGCATAATATATTACCCAGATAGGTATAATTCCCTTAATCATATATTCCTCAAATATTTTATTTATTTTGTTTTCTGGCAGTTTTTTTTTAAACCAAATATTGTAAGCTAATTGGATCAATTGAAATTCGCCTATTTGAAGTAAATTAGCGGCATAGCGTATCTCGGACCTTTTCGGGTCATCATCCCAGTCAGGTTTCATTAGGGTTCGTAGCAAACCGTTCATTTTATTAATTTATTTGTTCTGTCTGTTTTCTACCAGACTTTCAACAACAGTAGGATCAGCTAATGTGGTTGTATCGCCTAACTGATCATGTTCATTTGCAGCAATTTTTCTAAGTATTCTTCTCATAATTTTACCTGATCTTGTTTTTGGCAAGCCTGGAGAGAATTGAATTAGATCGGGCGTTGCAATCGGGCCAATTTGTT
>Ga0187833_10000793_pt1 | contig 36888 bp, 40 predicted proteins | sample ETNtaG_37_FD_167968 | JGI IMG/M metagenome (GOLD analysis project Ga0187833, IMG submission 167968) | Marine microbial and viral communities from oxygen minimum zone, Eastern Pacific Ocean - ETNP2014_SV_400_PacBio MetaG (Illumina Assembly) | ecosystem: Environmental > Aquatic > Marine > Hypoxic...
GAAAAAGGCGGTTTTGCCATCTTAACTGGAATTTTAATTTTAATTATTGGCCATACTATAAATATAGTGCTTGGCTTGTTTGGAAGCTTTTTGCATTCATTAAGATTACATTATGTTGAGTTTTTTGGAAAATTTTTCCAGGGCGGTGCTGAAAAGTACATGCCTTTTGGAATTAAACAATAATAAAAAATAAATTGATGGAGGCAGCGGAAAATCATAGATGCTTGAAAATCAAAGATTTTCGGCATCTCTTAGAAATCTTTGATTTCAAAGAGATTTTCGAGCCTCCTCATAAAAACAATTGGAGGACAGAAAAATGGCATTAGAAGGAGTGGGTTTGATTGCAATGGGAGCTGGAATAGCAGTAGGTTTAAGCGCTATTGGAGCAGGAATTGCTGAAAAGGAAATTGGAGCAGCCGCAATAGGCGCAATGGCAGAGAAGGAAGAACTATTTGGTAAAGGATTAATCCTTACTGTTATTCCGGAAACATTAGTCATATTTGGTCTAGTAGTTGCTATATTAATACTTGGCTTGGCAGGTTAAACCTTAGAAAATGGGACTAGAAGCAGTAAAGGAAGAAGTAATTAGGAATGCGCAAACACAGGAAGAATCCCTGATTGCAGAAGCTAGAGCAGAGGCTGCAAAAATAACCAAGGAAGCAGAAGAAAAATTGCAGAAACTTAGTGAAAAAAGTGATGCAGAGACAAAAAGAACTGTGGATATCATCAAAAGGCAGGAGCTTGCATCTGCTGAACTGGAAAACAAAAAAATGCTTCTTGAGGCAAAGAAGCAGTTGATTGACGAAGTCTTTAGTGAAGTAAAAAAGAAACTCGAAAAGTTAGACAGTAAAACCCGGGAGAATTACATAAAAAACCTGCTGGAAAAGGCAAAAGATGACATTGAAGTTGCAAATATCTACTGCAATGAAAAAGACATTAAGTTTGTAGAAGGCTTTAAGGCTGAATCAATGGACATAATTGCAGGTTTAATAGCAGAAAACAGTGATAAAACTGTCAGAGTGGATTATAGCTTTGATACAATGCTGGAATCCTTAAAAGAAAACGAGCTGCAAAGCGTAAATAAGATATTATTTGGTTAAAATGCTTGAACTAAGACAAAAGGAACTGAAACTTGGAAAATATCCGTATGCTTACGTACGCACTTCAGTAATGAAATCTTTGCTTTTCAGGAAAGATGACTACCATAAGATGCTTAAGATGAGTTTCAGCGAAATCGCAAAGTTTTTGCAGGACTCCCATTACAAGGATGAGATAAATAAATTAGGTACAGAATATTCAGGTGCTGACTTAATAGAGTTTGCGTTAAACAAAAACCTTGCTGATTCATTTGAAAAATTGCTAAAGATTTCACCTCCGGGATTATCCTTGTTAATCAGGAAATATGCAATAAGAAAAGACATTGATGACATTAAAACTATTTTAAGGGGAAAATTCACAAATACAGATGAAAAACTTATTTTAAACTCGATAACAGCAGCAGGAGCATTGAAATTTGAATTCCTAAATTCACTTTTGAAAACAGAATCTATTGAAGAGATTCTGAAAAATAATAGAATAGTCCCATTTTCATTATTGGAAGATGGAATAAAAGACCTAAAAGAAAAAAATACTTTGGTTGGCATTGAAAACGCATTGGACAAGTATTATTACAGCCACCTGATGGAATTTTCAAAAATTCTTCCAAAGGCAGGCGAATTATTCAAAAATTTCCTGACAAAAGAAGTGGAGATCTTGAATATATTAACTTTGTTGAGACTGAAAAAAACAAAACTTGACAAAGAAGCCATTAAGCGATTTATCATTCCATGTGGACTTAGGGGATTAAAAATAATTAAATTAGCAGATGTTGACGACCTGGAAGAATTTTCAAGGGTTTTGGAGCGTACTGAATACAAAGATGTAATTCAAAAAGGCTTTCAGGAATACAGGGAAAATGGATCATTAATAACTTTAGAGACGGAGCTTTACAAGTACCTGCTAAAAGAATCAATACTGCTTTTGCACCAGCATCCACTGACTGTTGATGTTATCCTGGGCTATATGCTTGCAAAAGACATTGAGATCAGAAATTTAAGGATTATCATAAAAGGAAAACAATTAGGATTGGAAGAAGAATTTATTGAAAAGCAGTTGGTGTTTTAAAGATGGTAAAAACTTCAGTTTTAGGGAGCAATGAATTTATTGTTGGGTTTCAATTAGCTGGAATTAAAGATACTTTTGAGGTAAGTGATAATCCTGTTAAGGATATTAATGACTTAAAAAACAATAAGGAAATTGGAATTGTTGTTATTGAAGAGAATATAATGGACGGCTTGGACAAGCACCAAAGATTAGAAGTAGAAGATTCAGTTGATCCTGTTTTTATTCCTGTTTCAACTAAAGTAGAACAGGATTCTTTGAAACGATTAATAAAAAAATCAATAGGTGTAGATTTATGGAAATGATGATGATGGAGGACTATTAAAATGGAGAAAGGTGTTATTTACAGAATTGCAGGACCAGTGGTTGTAGCTAAAGGCATAAAACCAAGAATGTATGACGTTTGCAGAGTTGGAGATGAAAAACTTATGGGAGAAGTTATTCAAATTACCGGAGATAAGGTAATCATCCAGGTGTATGAGGATACTTCCGGAATAAAGCCGGGAGAGCCAGTCACTAATACTGGAGAGCCATTGACTGTTGAGTTAGGGCCAGGACTATTAACAAGTATTTATGATGGCATACAGAGGCCATTGCCTATTTTGATCAAGCAGATGGGAGATTTCATCAAGCGAGGTGTAGATGCTCCTGGTTTAGACCAGCAAAAGAAATGGGACTTCAAGGCAACTGCTAAAAAAGGAGACGATGTTAATGGAGGGGCTATTATTGGAGAAGTTGAGGAGACTGAAGGCAATATTCATAGAATAATGGTTCCGCCTAATCAAAATGGAAAAATTGCAGAAATAAATTCCGGAAAGTTTACTGTCAATGATGTCATAGGCAAATTAGACAATGGTTTTGAGTTAAGGTTAAAGCATAACTGGCCTGTAAGGATTGCAAGGCCATCCAAGGAAAAATTAAAGCCGGAGATGCCGTTGATAACCGGACAGAGAGTTTTTGATGCGATGTTCCCGATTGCAAAAGGGGGGGTAGCAGCTATTCCAGGGCCTTTTGGAAGCGGTAAAACAGTTAGCCAACAGCAGCTTGCTAAGTGGTCTGATGCAGATATGGTTGTTTATGTCGGCTGCGGTGAAAGAGGAAATGAAATGACAGAAGTACTTTCAGAATTTCCTGGGCTTATAGACCCTAAAACAGGAAAACCGTTAATGAATAGGACTGTTTTGATTGCAAATACATCAAACATGCCTGTTGCTGCACGTGAAGCAAGCATTTATACGGGTGTTACAATTGCAGAATATTATAGGGATATGGGTTATAGCGTTGCAATGATGGCAGATTCTACAAGCAGATGGGCAGAAGCTATGAGAGAAATTTCATCTAGATTGGAAGAGATGCCTGGGGAAGAAGGATATCCTGCTTATTTATCTACCAGATTAGCGCAATTTTATGAAAGAGCTGGAAGAGTTACACCACTTGGAACAAAACATGAAGGCTCTATTTCAATAATCGGAGCTGTAAGCCCTGCTGGTGGAGATTTATCAGAACCGGTTACGCAAAGCACATTAAGAGTTACAAAAGTATTTTGGGCTTTGGATGCAAAACTGGCACAAAGAAGGCATTTTCCTTCTATCAACTGGCTGACATCTTATTCCCTTTATCCGGATGCATTGAAAGAATGGTATGCTAAGAATGTAGCAGCAGACTGGCAAGACCTTGTTGCGCAGATGATGAGTATCCTTCAGGAAGAGGAGAAATTGCTGGAAATTGTGCAGCTTGTAGGTTCAGATGCATTGCCTGAAAGACAGCAGATAACATTAGCAGTCGCTAAGCTGATAAGGGAAGTTTTACTGCAACAGAATGCATTTCATGATATTGACACTTATTGTGATATGAAAAAAACCCATAACATGATGATGTCAATATTAAAGATTTCAAAACTGATGAACAATGCTCTTGACAATGGCAAGAGGGCAGATCAGGTATTGGCAATTAAATCCAAAGACAGATTGTCTGAAATAAAGTTTGTTAAACAATATGATAATTTGCTTAATGAGATAATGAGTAAGATTGAGGCAGAATTAAGGTAGTGAGGAGTACAATAAAGAAAAAATAGTGAAAGAAAGTCACAATGACGAAAAAACAGTCAATAATAAAAAATAATTAATGAGGGAATAAAAATGAAGGAGTATAAGACTATTAACAGGGTGGCAGGACCATTAATCTTTGTAGAAAAGACAGAACCTATAGGATATGCGGATATGGTAAGGATTGCTTTGCCGGACGGCACAACCAAGAATGGCCAAGTTTTAGATACATCAGATGATGTTGTAGTTGTGCAGGTATTTGAAGGAACATCCGGAATTGATGTTAACACAAGAGTTAAATTTCTGGGAGACAGCCTGAAGCTTAATGTAGCAAAAGACATGCTTGGCAGAGTTTTGTCTGGTTCTGGTAAACCTATTGATAATGGTCCGGAAATAATTCCGGAGAAAAAATTGGATATAGGAGGGGCTGCAATTAATCCGTTTTCAAGGCAAACACCGTCAGATTTCATACAGACAGGCATATCAGCCATAGATGCAATGAATACATTGGTTAGAGGACAAAAACTGCCTATTTTTTCAGGTTCAGGTTTGCCTCATAACGAAATTGCATTGCAGATTGCTCGTCAGGCAAAAGTTATTGGCAAGAAAGAAAATTTTGTTGTTATCTTTGCGGCTATGGGAATTACAAATGAGGATGCCCAGTATTTCATAAATGATTTTAAGCAAACTGGGGCTTTGGAAAGAAGCGTTGTTTTCCTTAATTTGGCAGATGATCCTGCTGTTGAGCGTTTGGTTACACCAAGAATGGCTTTAACAGCTGCAGAGTATTTTGCTTATGAGCAGGATGCACATGTTTTGGTTATTTTGACAGACATGACCAATTATTGCGAATCTTTGCGTGAAATTGGAGCTGCTCGTGAAGAAATTCCGGGAAGGAGAGGTTATCCTGGTTACATGTATACTGATTTGGCAATGCTTTATGAAAGAGCAGGAGTAATTAAGGGTAGGAAAGGTTCAGTAACTCAGATTCCTATCCTGACTATGGTCGGTGATGATATTACGCATCCGATTCCAGATTTAACAGGATATATTACTGAAGGGCAGATAGTTGTAGAAAGAGAACTGCACAGAAAAGGTATTTATCCGCCAAATGATATTTTACCATCATTAAGCAGGCTGATGAATTTAGGTATTGGTCCCGGTAAAACTCGAGAGGATCATAAGCAGGTTTCTGACCAATTGTATGCAGCTTATGCTGAAGGTAAGGACTTAAGAGGCTTGGTTGCAATTGTAGGGGAAGATGCTTTATCTGAAAGGGATAAGCAATTCCTTAAGTTCGCAGAAGAATTTGAGAAGCAGTTTGTGACTCAAAGAAGGGATGAGGATAGAAGCATTTCTGAAACTTTAGATTTAGGATGGAAATTGCTTGGAATTATTCCAGAGAATGAATTGACAAGACTGGATCCTGAGTTGAAGAAGAAGTATTACAAAAGTGTGGAAGAGAAAGTGGAAAAAGAGATACAATAAATGCCGCAAGATGTAAAGCCAACAAGAAGTGAAATGCTTAAGGTAAAGAAGCAGATTAAGCTAGCTAAATCAGGACATTCTTTGCTGAAGAAGAAAAGAGATGGTATGATTCTGGAGTTCTTTGAGATTTTAAAGAAAGCAAAGACATTGAGGCAGGAATTAGTTGATGAATATACTATTGCTTTAGAGAAGATAAACATTGCAAGGACTATTGAAGGTGATTTAAAAGTAAAGTCTATTGCCATGGCAATCAAGGAAATTCCGGACATTAAGCTAACAACTAAAAATATTATGGGGGTTGAAGTCCCTAAAATTGAAAGTTCAGAAATACAAAAAGCTTTCATGGAAAGAGGTTATGGTGTTTACAATTCTTCTGCTATAGATGAAGCAGCCGCAGCTTATGAAAAAGTTATGGGAAAAATATTACTGGCTGCTGAAGTTGAGACTTCTATGCGTAAATTATTGAATGAAATTGAAAAAACAAAAAGACGTGTGAATGCTTTGGAATTTGTCGTTTTGCCGAGATTAGAGGAAACTACTGCTTTCATTAGATTAAGATTGGAAGAGATGGAAAGGGAGAATATTTTTAGGCTGAAGAGGATAAAGGCGAAGGTTCAGGTTCAGTAACAATGCCAAAAACCAAAAAACCAAGCAAAAAAATAAGAAAAAAACAAAAATTTACAGCATGGTTTGTCATAATACTAACTGCAATTAATTTCCTGCTGGCTATTGGTTTTTTAATTTATCTTTATTTTTGGGTTAAGGCTAGATAATAATAAAAAAGTTTATTAAGAAATGTATATCTCCAAAAGTCATAAGAGTAAGGGAAAAGGCTGGACACATTGCTCCTAATTTTGGAGGGGTTGGACCAATGACGATAGCATGTTTAATAGAAAATCTAGTTGCAGCAACATTTGAACAGAATGGTTTAGGAGATCTTTTTGTCCCTTATAACTCAAAGCTTTTTTACCAAGGGTTGGTAACTTCGTAAATTCATTACGAAAAACAAAAATCTTTTAAACAGCCAACTTTTCTTTTTTGAAAACACTTGGGGTGAAACGATGGCAGTATTAACATTGATTATAAGCGTGATTGTAAGTATTGTAGCTATTTTATTTGCATGGTATTTGAGTAAAGAGATTAAGAAAAAGCCTGCTGGAAATGAGAAGATGCAGGAGATTGCACATGCTATTCATGAAGGTGCGCTAGCTTTTCTTTTTAGGGAATACAAGATATTTGCTGTTTTCATTGTTGTTGTTTTTGGACTATTGTTTTATTTCCTTTCATGGATTACAGCTGTTTCATTTCTTGCAGGAGCCTTATTATCCACCCTTGCAGGATTCATTGGAATGACTATTGCTACAAAAGCAAATGTCCGAACAACACAGGCTGCTACTAATAGCTTAAGCAAGGCATTAAGGGTTGCGTTTATGTCAGGAGCAGTTATGGGATTAAGCGTAGTTGGATTTGGGCTTTTAGGAGTTACTGCATTATACTTTGTTTTTGGTATTGATGCTCTTAACCAGATTATTGGATTTGGATTTGGAGCTTCATCTGTTGCGTTGTTTGCTCGTGTTGGTGGCGGAATCTATACAAAAGCAGCGGATGTTGGCGCTGATTTAGTGGGTAAAGTTGAAAAAGGAATTCCTGAAGATGATCCAAGAAACCCTGCAGTTATAGCTGACAATGTGGGAGACAATGTCGGAGATGTAGCTGGAATGGGCGCTGATCTTTTTGAAAGCTATGTTGGAAGCATATTAGCGACTATGGTTTTGGGTCTTTTGATTATATCTAACAAAGAGAGTTTTGTCATGCTACCATTGCTTATTGCAGCAGCAGGAATCATCTGCTCTATAATTGGCTCATTTTTTGTAAAGGCAAACAACGAAAAACAAGTTCATTCTGCTTTGAATAAAGGATTGTTTTCAGCAAGCATATTATTAGTTCCAATAAGTTATCTTATCATTAAATTTACTTTGCCGGCTACTTTTATTATTGGAAGCGCAACTTACAGTTCTATAGGAGTGTTTTATGCAACTATTGCAGGACTTGCTGTAGGAATTATAATTGGATTGATTACAGAGTTTTATACCTCTTATGACTATAAGCCTACACAAAAAGTGGCAGAAAGCTCATTGACTGGCGCAGCTACAAACATCATTAAAGGTCTTGCAACTGGAATGCAAAGTAACGCATTGCCAATGCTTGTTATTAGTCTGGGGATTTTCGTAGCATACCAATTTGCAGGAATCTATGGTATTGCAATTGCAGCTGTTGGCATGCTTTCCACTTTAGGAATTAGTTTAGCAGTTGATGCTTACGGCCCTGTTGCTGACAATGCCGGCGGGATAGCTGAGATGGCAAAACTTCCTGGAAGAGTAAGAAAAAGAACTGATGCACTTGATTCTGTTGGGAATACAACTGCAGCAATGGGAAAAGGATTTGCAATTGGTTCTGCTGCACTAACATCATTGGCATTGTTTACTGCTTTCAGCAATTCTGCAGGCCTATCATCTATTAATATCATGAAGCCTTTGGTTATTATTGGATTGTTTATTGGCGGTATTTTGCCATTTTTATTTTCTGCCTTGACAATGAATGCTGTTGGAATGGCAGCCCATGATATGGTTGAAGAAGTAAGAAGGCAATTCAAAAGCATTAAAGGATTGATGGAAGGAAAGGCAAAACCAGACCATAAGAAATGTGTTGAGATTGCAACAAGCGGTGCATTAAAGCAGATGATTGTACCAAGTTTGATTGCAGTTATTGTTCCTGTTTTAGTAGGGCTTACTCTTGGTGTGGAAGCACTGGGAGGATTGCTTGCAGGTTCTTTAGTTACTGGTGTTTTGCTGGCAATAATGATGGCAAATACTGGAGGCATCTGGGACAATGCAAAGAAATACATTGAAATTGGAAAGTTTGGAGGCAAAGGCTCTGATGCCCACAAAGCAGCAGTTATAGGCGACACAGTAGGAGACCCATTTAAAGATACTGCAGGGCCTTCCCTGAATATTTTGGTTAAATTAATGACAATAGTATCATTGGTTTTACTGCCGTTGTTTATTTAAAACAACAAATTTTAAATAATCCTTATAGTTCTATTTCATAGGATAAGTTAAATTTTAAAATGCCTGAATACAGAACTGTTAAAGACGTTAATGTCAAAGGGAAATATGTTATTTTGAGGGTTGGATTAGACGTTCCTTTAGACCAAACAAAAGATTTATTAGATCCTGACAGAGTAACAGATGATACAAGGATAAGGGATATTCTTCCAACATTAAATTATCTTATTGAGAATGGTGCTAAGGTTATTTTAGCTGCAGGATGGTGCGGAAGGCCTAAGGGAGAAGACTCTGACTATGGGATGGCACCTGTGGCAAAAAGGCTTGAAAAACTTCTAAAAGGTGAGGGAGTTCTTGAGCATGATGTTCTTCTGGCTCCAAACAGTTATGTTGACAGAAAACCAAGGAGTGTATACACTCATCAGGATGAGGTAAGGGATGCAGTAAGCGGCTTGCAGAAAGGTCAAATTGTTGTTTTAGAAAATGTAAGATATGATCCAGAGGCAAATGCGAATGATAAAGACTTTGCAGAATTTATAGCATCATTAGCAGGAAAGACCGCAGTATATGTAAATGAAGCTGAACCTCAAAATCACAGGCCAGAAGCAACAATTGTAACCGTTCCATTAATTGTTGCACAAAATAGTGGGGAAGTTGTTTACGGACTAAAATATGCAGATGTTCTTGAAAAAATTGGCGGTTTAGCGCAAAAGCTTGAGGACCCTGACAGAGATTCTTTTGTTTTTGGATTGTGCGGAAAAAAGATAGAATCAGATCCGGGCATTACCTCCAAAATAACAGTAGCTGTAGATTTAATAGATAAAATGAGGGCAGGTGATACTATAATAACAGGTGGCGCAGTCATTTACACATTTATATTGGCTCAGCATTATTCTTCCAGGATAGAAGAAAATCTAGAGAGAGTAAATCAAATAGTGGGGAGTTATAATAAGAAAATTGCTTCTGAAACCCAAGGGGTAAAGGACAAGAAGGAAGCAGTAGAGATAACAGAAAGACTCCAAAGAGAAAAAAGTGACAAGTTAAAGAAATTGCTTGGTATCAGGGATGAAGAAATCAGAGAGCTTATAGGAGATTCTTATATCAGATGGGGACAGGAAGGGGAGCAAATAGTTTTTGCTTATGATGTAATGGCTAAAGCCAAAGCAAAAGGTGTTGAGGTTATTACTGCAGATGACTATGCTATAACTGATAAATCTCCTGACAAGAGCGGAATATTACCTGAGGATGCAAAAATAAAGATACATGATACTCCAACAAATATTCCAGCTGGATGGTTAGGGGTAGGGGGAGGCCCAAAAACATTAGATAGGATTTTCAATGTAATCGAAGGTGCTGGAATTTATCTGCAATCAGGCCCTTATTCTATTGAGGATGATAGAGTAGAAGAACTGTCTGAAACAGACTACACTACATTTGAAGCAGCGAAGAAATGTATAGAAAATGGAGGGGTTACAATAGGTGCCGGTGGTGACACTGTTGCCAGAATTCATACACGTAGCGCAGAAGATGCTTTCTCAATTATAACAAGCGCAGGTGGCGCAACTTTGGAGTTAATTCAGTCAGGAACTTCCAAAGGAAAAGAAGCTGTTGAGTTAGCTAATAAGTCTAAGAAATAATAATTTTAGAATTTACCACATCATTCACTTCATTTGCTAAATTCTCTTTTAATTTGTTGATATTTATTTTCTCTAATTCATTATTTAAATTTGATATTTTATTGTTTAAATTTTCAATATTTGTTTTTACGTTGTTTAATTCATTATTATTTGATTCCAATTCATTATTGGACTCATTGTTTTCAATTGATGATGTTATTTCATTCAATCTTTGCTTTTCAGTTCCAAAATCATCCCTGATTTTCATTAAATAAACACCGTCTAATTCTCCTATTTTTTCAAGCGATTTCTCTTTTTTCTTATCATCTAATCCTAGCTCATCAATTGCATTTTTTAAGCTGTCCAGAATTTTTAATATTTCTAATTCGTTGTCTTTAATTAATGTTATTATTGAATTGCTTAAATAATCTAATATTAATTTTTCATTCTCTAAAGCTATTTTTGCATATTTTTTCAAAGCTTTCTCTAAAACAGAAAAATCGTGGAATATCCTGTTTTCAATGCCGCTCAATTTTGATTTTACATTTTCTTTCTCTTCCAGCAGTTTTCTGTAATCCTCATAACCAGAGCTGGATTTTATCTCATTGATTTTTTTCTCAGTCTCTGATTTTTTAGTTTCATTGTTTTTTAGATTATTATTTTCGTTGTTTAATTCATCTGAATATTGTTCCTTTAATTTTATTTTATTTTTTATGCTCTCAATGTCATTTTTTATTTTATTAATTATTGAAATCTTATTGTCTTTAATTGAATTCTTGATGTCTTTGGAATAATTTTCAATATTTTTTATATTCCTTGCAACATTTTCCGCTTCCCTTGCAAAGAATTCATTTAATATCTGGTAGCTTCTTGCAGTCCCCTTGCCCAAAGAATCAATTTCATGATTAACCTTATTGCATTTTTCAATTAATTCATTGTAATTATTATAATCTGTATCTATATTGCTGAAGAATTGTTTTGTTTTTTTGATGAAAGCATCCCGATTGCCTTCCATAATTGTCTTTACTCTTTCGGGTATTTTTGGGTTCTGCAATTTCGCAGTTTCCAGTATTTTCAGGTTTTCATCTACTTTTTGCTTTTCATCATTAATTTTGCTTGTTATTTGATTAATATTATTGTCTAAATTTTCAAATATTGGCTTTGTTTTTTCATTTAACCATGACTCTAATTCATTAAGGCCTATTTTTTCTTCTTGGATTTCTTCTTTTGCAAAGAGTTTTTTTATGAATTTGAGCATAATAATAGGAAAATTAATATATTTTTATAAAACTTTACTTAAAATATGAAGAAAAAGTTTAAGGGAACCAAAAAACAGCAGCAGAAGCTGGCTTTAGCTGAAATAACCAGTATATTCACCAAAGCCAAAGAAGCATTTGATGGAAAGCCAGAGCTAGCTAATAAGTATGCTAAGAAAGCAAGAAGAATAGCCTTGAAGTACAAGATTAAATTACCCTTGAATCTCAAAAGGAAAATATGCAAGAACTGTTATTCTTATCTGGTGCCCGGGAAAAACCTAAGAGTAAGAACCAATAAAGGGCACGTTGTTCTTTATTGCTTAAACTGTAAGAAATTCATGAGAATTGGGTATAAATAAAACCATAACATTTATAAATCCCCCTACTATTCCTAAATACTCCAAATTTAAAAATAATATTATATGGAGGATTAATAACAAATGGCAAAAGGAAAAGTACACATTAACATTGTATTCATTGGTCACGTTGATCATGGAAAGAGCACTACAGTAGGCAGATTACTATATGATACTAAGAATATTGACGAACAGGCAATGAGGAAACTTAAGGACAAAGCAAAGGAACTTGGTAAATCTGGTTTTGAATTTGCTTTTGTTATGGATAACCTAAAAGAAGAGCAGGAAAGAGGAGTTACAATTGACCTCGCTCATAAGAAATTTGAGACACCAAAATACTACTTTACAATTATAGACGCACCAGGCCACAAGGATTTCATCAAGAACATGATTACTGGCGCTAGCCAGGCAGATGCTGGTGTTTTAGTTGTTTCTGGAAACCCAAGCGATGGTGTACAGGCACAAACAAAAGAGCATGTCTTTCTAGCAAGAACATTGGGCGTTAATCAGCTTATTGTCTATGTAAACAAGATGGACATGGCAAAATATGATCAAAAAAGATTTGAGGAAGTAAAGAAACAAGTTTCTGAATTGTTAAAAAGTGTTGGATACAATCCAGATGAAGTTGCATTTTTACCTGGAGCTTCTTTAGAAGGCGATAATGTAGCTGAGAAATCAAAGAACATGTCATGGTATGAAGGCAAAACTTTGCTGGAAAATTTGGATGAACTAAAAGAACCAGAGAAGCCAACTGATTTACCATTAAGACTGCCTATCCAGGATGTTTATAAGATTACAGGTATTGGAGTTGTTCCTGTTGGCAGAGTAGAAACAGGAGTTATGAAGCTTAATGATAAAGTCATAGTTGTTCCTGGAAGAGAAGGGAAAGGAGTAACTGGCGAAGTAAAATCTATAGAGATGCATCATGAACAGATGCAGCAAGCTGAGCCAGGTGATAATATTGGTTTTAACGTAAGAGGTATTGGAGAAAAAGATATTGCAAGAGGAGATGTGTTAGGACATACTGATAAAGTTCCAACAATCGCAACAGAATTCACAGCGCAAATGGTCATTTTAAACCATCCAACTGTTGTTACTGTTGGCTACACTCCTGTATTCCATATCCATACAGCACAAGTAGCATGCCAGGTTACGAAAATAGAGAAAAAACTTGATCCGGCAACTGGGCAAACAAAAGAAGAGAACCCAGACTTTATTAAGAATGGTGACGCAGCGATTGTAAAGCTGAAACCAGTTTCACCATTAGTAATAGAGACGCAAAAAGAGATTCCTCAGATGGCAAGATTCGCTATCAGGGATTCCGGAACAACTGTTGCTGCTGGAATGTGCATTGATTTGGTTAAGAAAGAATAATCATCTCCAATATTAAGTATAGGTTCATGGTAAGTCAAACTTATCATGAGGTAACAAAATGCAAAAAGCAAGAATAAAACTAGCTAGTATTGACATAACTAAGATAAATGAAGTTTCTAGTTTCATAAAAGATATTTCTGAGAAGACCGGCGTGGAGATGAGAGGTCCTATCCCTTTACCAACAAAAAGGCTAAAAGTAACTACAAGAAAAAGCCCGGATGGAGAAGGCTCTGCAACATGGGAAAGGTATGAAATGAGGGTGCATAAAAGATTGATTGATTTAGGGCTAGATGAAAGAGCTTTGAGGTTGGTTATGAGGGTCCCTATACCTGAAGGATTGAATATTGAGATTGAAATGATTGAATAGTTCTTATAAAGACCATAAATTATTTAAATTCTTATTTTAAAGTATAAATTCAGAGGTGGTTTGTTTGATACACGGATGCGAAAAATGTTTTAAAATGGTAGGTATTATTTTTTTGGCTTTGGGAATATTGTTTTTGTTGCAAGACCAAGGCATATGGAATTTCTGGAACATTAGCTGGTATACAGCCTTGTTTTTGGTTGCAGGTGTAATACACTTGTCCTCTGGACAATGTCCGGAATGCAAAACTTCCAAGTCTGGTAAGAAATAATTTTATTTTTTAATTTTTTTATTCTCCTTCAAACTCAACCAAAGAAAAAACATTGTAGTCTTTTAATTTTTCTCTGCCTTTTAAATCTATTAGTTCTATAACAAAAGCAATCTCAACTACTTTTCCGCCTAAAAGTTCTACTAATTTAATAGTGGCTGTTATTGTTCCTCCTGTTGCTATCAGGTCATCAACAATCAAAACATTATCATTTTGTTTAACAGCATCTTTATGTATTTCAACTGTAGCTGTTCCATATTCTAAAGAATATTCCTGCTTCAAGGTTTTATATGGCAATTTGCCTTCTTTTCTTACAGGAACAAAGCTACAACCTAATTTATATGCTAAAACAGCTCCAAAGACAAAGCCTCTTGACTCTATAGCTACTATCACATCAATATTTTTACCTTTATATCTTTCATAGAACTTGTCAATAACATACTTAAAAGCTTTTTTATCCTGCAAAAGAGGTGTAATATCCCTAAACATGATGCCTTTCTTTGGCCAATCAGGAACAGTTCTTATTTTTGATTTTAAATCCATAATAAATGAAGATAAATTGATTGTTTAAAAATTTTGTTGAAATAAAATAGGGGGATATATAAGCTTCTCCAAATACTTTTGATAAATGAATAGTACAAATGGCATATTTAGAGGAGGAACTCTGGCAACAGCAACAAAGGCAAACAGCTTTGCAGCACAAGGGGGCGTAATAGGTTATTTTTCTGAAATAGCTGATTTAACTCAGTATTTAATCGGTCATTCTGAAACGCCAGATTTAACTGAACGCGATGCCCAGGTAGAAGGGTTATTATTTCCATTTATTGACCCTCAAGATATTTACACCCTTGTTGGACAGTTTTATATCACACGAAGACCTTTAAGAGCAGTAACTTCTGATAGAGTTGGAAGTCTTATAAGGGATAGTACATACTACTTAAATCAAGAAGATGGAAAATTAAGACTCTCTGAGGTTAGAAACTTTACAGGAACAATTGCAAATTTATAATTTTTATAACACCTCTAATGAAACCAACAGTTATATAAAATCAATACTAATTCTAAACTGTATGAAAGTCAACAATAAACCTTACAGAACAGTATGGATGGAAGATAGTAATATTAAACTAATCAATCAATTGTTATTGCCACATAAGTTTGAAATTCATGCCTGCAAAAATCATATTGAGACAGCAGAAGCAATAAAGAAAATGGTTGTAAGGGGTGCAGGCGCTATTGGTGCTACTGCTGCATATGGTGTTGCTCAATCTGCATTAGAATCCAATGAAGATAATTACAAGGATTATATAAAAAAATCAGTAGAGACATTACAAAAAACAAGACCTACTGCTCAGAATTTATTTACAGGCATTAATTATGTATATAATTCAATTAAAAATTTGTCAGATTTAAATGAAATTCAAAAAATTGCTGTTGAGAAAGCAAATGAGTTTGCTGATTATGATGCGTATGCATGCAAAAAAATAGGGGAGCATGGGAATTCTTTGATTAAAGATGATTATAAAATACTAACACATTGCAATGCAGGTTGGTTAGCGTTTGTTGACTGGGGCAGTGCTTTAAGTCCAATATATTTTGCTCATAGAGCTGGAAAAAATGTTTTTGTTTTTGCTGATGAGACCAGGCCAAGAAATCAAGGCAGTTTGCTTACAGCATGGGAATTAGCTCAAGAAAAAGTTCCGCATGCAGTTATTGCTGACAATGCTGCTGGTTATTATATGAACAAAGGTGAAATAAATATGGTCATTACTGGTGCTGATAGAATTGCAGCAAATGGCGATGCAGCAAATAAAATAGGAACATATGAGAAAGCGGTTTTGGCAAAAGAAAACAATATTCCATTCTATATTGCTGCTCCAACAACAACTTTTGATTTAGGGACAGAAGATGGCAGTAAAATACCTATAGAAGAAAGAAATCCAGATGAGGTTTTATCTATCTCTGGAATAAGAATTGCTCCAAAAGAAAGCTCTGCGAAAAATCCTGCTTTTGATGTAACTCCGGCAAAATATATAGCTGGAATAATAACTGAAAAAGGTATTGTTAAGGCTGATAAAGAGGAAATAAAGAAATTATTTGGATGATTAATATGAATGAGACCATAAAAACAATCAAAGAAAGAAGGTCTGTAAGAAGTTATAAAGACGCACCAATAGGCAAGGAAAAGATTAAGAAAATTCTTGAATGCGGCTTAATGGCACCTAATGCAAAGCATTTACAACCGTGGAAATTTGTTGTTGTTACAAATAAAAGTTTGTTAAAAGAGATTGCAAAAAGAATCCAGGATAAAGTAATTAATAATCCAGAATATCCTGTTGTTAAGGAGCGTGCAGAAACAAAAGAAGATGCAATATTTTATTCAGCGCCTTTGGCAATATTTATTTTGGGAGATAAGGAAAATCATTGGTCTCCTTTAGATTGTTCTTATGCAGCAGAAAACATGATGTTAGCTGCTAAATCCTTGGGAATAGCATCGTGCCCAATAGGAATGTCAAGACATCTAAAAGATGAAAAAGACCTTATAGCAAAGATAGGTATAGATGAAAACTATGAATTGATAATAACTTTAGTCTTTGGGTATGGCGATGAATCACCTACAGCAAAAGAAAGGGATAAGGATGTTATTAAATGGATTGAGTAAATCCCAAAGCTTTTTAAATCAAATAAGCATTCTAAATACTGATTAAAATGGATTGGGGGATGAAAAACAGATTATCAAAAGTAATTAGTCCAAAGACTGGTAAGACTGTTATGCTGGCAGTTGACCATGGCTATTTTCAAGGCCCTACAACCGGACTTAAAGAGCTTAAAAAGGCTATAGAACCCTTAATACCTCATGCTGATTGTTTGTTTATTACAAGAGGGATGTTAAGGAATTGTGTTGATGCACAAACAAAAATTCCTATTTTTCTTAGAGTTTCAGGAGGCCCAAGTGTTCTGAAAGAAGATTTATCAGATGAGCACATAACAACTTCTATGGAAGAAGCATTAAGGCTGAATGCAGTTGGTGTTGGAATGTCAATCTTTGTTGGCGGAGAAAATGAATCAAGAACTATTGCAAACCTGGGGGAATTAGTTAATGAAGCTGAACCGAGCAATATGCCTGTTTTAGCCATAACCGCAGTTGGTAAAGAAATGGCCAGAGATGCAAGATATTTGGGATTAGCATGCAGAATGGCTGCAGAACAAGGAGCACATATTGTAAAAACTTATTATTGTGAAAATTTTAAAGATATTGTTAAATCATGTCCTGTGCCTATTGTTATTGCAGGCGGAAAGAAAATTGATGAAAAAGATGCTTTGCAGATGGCAAGAAGTGCAATAGATGACGGTGCTGTTGGAGTTGATATGGGCAGAAATATTTTTCAAAGTGATAGCCCAGTTGGAATGATTAAAGCAGTAAATGCAGTAGTGCATGAAAATGCTTCTGTTGATGAAGCCTATCAGATTTATGAGAAAGAAAAGAAATGATTTCTTATGAAAGTCGCAGTTTATTACAACAATAATGACATTAAGTTAGAGGAAAGGCCAAAACCTACTATATCTGATGATGAAATTCTTGTTAATATGAAAGCATCTGGCATATGCGGTACTGATGCTATGGAATGGTACAGGATTAAGAAAGCACCAAGAGTTTTAGGGCATGAAATGGTTGGAGAGATTGTTGAGAGTAAATCTGATAAATATAAATCTGGACAGAGAGTTTTTGTAAGCCATCATGTTCCATGCAATAATTGCAAATATTGTTCTGAAGGAAATCAAACTGCTTGCGAAACATTGCATACTGGAAATTATGACCCAGGTGGCTTTTCTGAATTTATTAGAGTTCCAAAAATAAATGTTGATAGTGGAATTTATTTATTGCCGGATAATGTTTCATATGAAGAAGCAACTATGATTGAGCCTCTGGCATGTGGAGTAAGAGGTTTAGGGTTAATTAATATCAAAAAAAACCATACTGTTTTGGTTTTAGGTTGTGGTGTTTCTGGTCTTTTAAATATACAATTAGCTAAACTTACTGGTGCAAAAGTAATTGCAACTGATATTGATGAGTATAGATTAAAAAAAGCAAAAGAATTTGATGCAGATGAAGTAATTAATGCTAAAGAAGATTTAAATGTTAAGGCTGATAGAGTAATAATTTGCACTGGAGCTATTCCAGCTGTTAAGCAGGCATTTGAATGCATTGACAGGAAAGGGATAATATTATTATTTGCTATACCTGAGAAAAACATAGAAATTCCTAATGCTGATTTCTGGAGAAATGAATTAACTTTAATTTCATCTTACGGAGCAGCTCCTGTTGACTTAAAAGAATCTTTAAGCTTAATTGCAGACAAAAAAGTAAATGTTAAGGATATGATAACTCACAAGCTGCCATTGGGAAAAATTCAGGAAGGATTTAAGATTGTATCAGAAGCTAAGGAATCTTTGAAAGTTATTCTAACAAATTAACTTATTTAATCTTAGGTATAGTAGAAACAAGTAACTTCTTTACATTCTCAACATTTTTTCCGAATATTTCTAAAATCTCTGGCCATGTTACTGGTTTTTCATCTTCTTTCCATGAATCATAGTCAGTGGACATTGCAACAGCTGCATATGGAATTTCAGCTTCATTTGCTAAAATACATTCTGGTGCAACTGACATGTTTATAACATCAGCGCCCCATATCCTGAACATTTTTGATTCTGCTCTTGTGGAAAACCTAGGACCTTCAATTGTTATTACAGTACCTTTTTCATGAAATTTAAGCTTTAATTCCTTGCATGTTTTAATGAAAGTTTTTCTCAGCTCTTCTGAAAATGGGTCAGGCATTGCTGTATGCTTTGCATTTTCTCCTCCTTCCGGAAACTTTTCAAAAAAAGTTATTTTTCTATGCCTTGTAAAGTCAATAAACTGGTCCAGAATAACAAAATCTCCCCTTCCAATTTCTTTTCTTAAGCTGCCGCAGGCAGTTGTAGCTAAAATATGAGTGCAACCTTGTTCCTTTAAGGCTTGTATGTTGGCTCTGAAGTTTACTTGCGAAGGAGGTATAGTATGTTTTTTCCCATGCCTTGCCAATAAAACAACATCTATATTTTCAATTTTACCAACTGTAAGTTTAGAAGAAGGCTTTCCATATTCTGTATCAACTAATATCTCTTTTGAATCTTTTAATATATTTGGGTCATCAAGTCCGGAACCGCCGATTATGCCTATTTTTGTCACAATAACCACTCCTCAATATTATTTTTAATTATACAATACGATTATTATTTTTTAATTTCAATGATTTATTATTTTATTTTTCAATATTATTATTTTTTGATTATTCTATTTTTATTGTTTTTTATTTTTAATGCGTTTTAATTATTGAACCTTATTTTACTTTCAACCCGCTCTTTTCTGCCTTATCGCTTATTATAGCGCTATTGCCAGAAGGATCTTCTATGATTATTTTCTGCTTTTCCTGGCCCCACATTATTTTCATGAGTTTTTTGAGAAGATTTTTTGCTTTTTTCTTATCATCATTATCTTCTGCTGTATCTCTTGCTGTCTCTATCTGATATTTTACCCGGTTTAATATTCCTTCTATGTTTGTAACAAAACCCTGAGAAGCAGGGCCCGGAGTTATTGTAGTAATATGTGGGATTTTAACAGTTGCTTCTGCGCTTTTTACAACCCTTATCTTCATATCCTTTTCATTAGAAATTTCAAAAGTATATTTGCACGGATCTTTTCTTTCTGCTGCTTCGATATCAGATTTATGATATTTGCAATTAGAACATGTCATAGAGAAAAGAAAAACTTTTCCAAAATAAGGCACTTCTGTCTCCTTTTCCATCAATACCAAAGTTTTCTTATGGCACAATGGACAGGTTTCTCCTGGTGTTGATTCTGGTTTCCCCATAAAACAAAGGTAAAGAATTCTGTTTTTAAGGTTTGCGGTTTTTGAAATTAGTTGGGTTTTTTTGCAGGTTACAGTGTTCTAGCTAATTTAGGTTCTATCTAAAGGGGGAAGTGGTGCATCAAGAAAAAGTATCAAGGGGCACTCTTTGAAAGTTTTTCTCTAATAGCAGATTCTATTTTATTCTGCAAATCTTCTGTTGTAGCCTGTTCTTGTTTAGTATCTGCCTTCCCTTCAGCTTGCTTAGTGCCTGTCTTCTCTTCAACTTTTTTAGAACTGGTACCCTCCCCATTTTTAAGAAGAAAAAAGGTTGTAAAAATTGCAAGAACCAATATGATTACTAAAAAAATAACTAATACTTTTTTACTCATGGTCCTCCCCTCCAGGGATTAAACATTTCAAGTTCACTGTTCTGTCTGATTAATTCGTTAAAGTCTAAAGAATCAGAAGAAACTCTGACAAAATCTATATCTGAATAAACAGAACATTTTCCAAAATTTTTATTTTCTCCAAAAGATTCTTTATAAAAATTCTTTAAGCACAAAATTGAACAGTCAAAAGTAACACCTTTAATTTTTTCATTCTCTGTAATGCATCTTTCATATTCTCCTATAGTCTCTTCAGTATAATCATCATCATCACCGCATTTCTCGGTAGAAGACCTATCGTGAGATATAGATTTTGAGCAGGGGATTAAATCAGCTGCGCCAGGAAATAAATTGTCTACATCACTATGTTCGGTTCTAAAAGAATCAGGAAAGGTTAAATCCATATTCAGCTTGGAAATTCTAACTTTTTCAAAATCTATTTTTCCATTTTGGGAAATTTGAATAACTAGAGAATATTTAGGAGTTTTATCTATAATAGATTCAGAAGCATAATTTTTAAGCGGATAAAACTGCGCCTCTGCAATTCCAAAATTTAATTGCTCCGCATCTTTAATTAATCCTAAAGAAGAAGAATAGAATTTTTCTCCATCGTAATCAAAATAAACTATGACTGAATTCGTTTTTCCCTTACCGCTTTCCCATGATAATTCAACTAAACCAAGTAAAAAAGGTTTTTATTCTATGGTTCCTTCAGAAGCCCAATAAATATTGCTTACTTCAAAATCCTTAGGAATAGCAGAAACAAAACTAATTGATGTTAACACAAACATCAAACTTAATAATGTAAATTTCATCATTTTATTAAAATAGATGAAAATGCTTTATATACTTTTCGAAAACGTTAGAATTTCAAGATTTCAGAAACTTTCCAAAGCTTGGGATCTAAAATAGAATTCAAATAAAATCCTTAATCATACTCACTAACATCACTAAGAGTCTCTTTGGTTTCTGTTTCTTCTTTTACTTTGTGCCTGTGTATGTGGGCAAATGATGGTACAGCTGCAATCCAGTTGTCTCCAAATCCGGCAATATCGCCTTCAAGGGCATCAGTTGTCTTCTTTAATTTGTTAATTGCTCTCTTAAGCTCAACTAAATCCTTATCTTTTAATGGCTTAATATTAACCAAAGCAATAGTATGACCTTCCCTTAAACAATCTAGAATTGGCTTAATGCTCTCAAAATCTTCAATTACAAAAGGCCTAACAGTTATTTTAGAGCTTGCTTCTTCAGTTGTGTCTGCTCCAAGCTCAACATAACCTTCTTCTTCAGCCTCATGCATAATCTCAGAAGCACCAGAAACTTTTTCCTTTAATTTATTAAAAAAACTCATATAACCACCTTTCTTGATTTCAAATAATTTTAATAACCTGCAAATATATAAATCTTTCTATTGGAAGGTAGATACACTTCAATTTTCCAGTTTAAATACTATACAGACTAACGAAACATTTTTAAATAGACTAAAATTCAATTTTAACATGTCAACCAGAATAGGCGGCTTAAGGAGAAAGAGCAGATACAAGCTAAAGAAAGAAAGAAGGGCAAAGGGAAAAATAAGCGTAAGCAGGTTTATGCAATCCTTTAAGGCAGGCCAAAAGGTCCATTTAAGTACTGAACCTTCTGTACATAAAGGAAATTGCCACACCAGATTTATAGGCAAGACCGGAACTGTAAAGGCTTTAAGGGGAAAATGCTATGAGATTGCTATAAATGATAAAGGAAAGGAAAAACTACTTATAATGCATCCAGTACATCTAAAAATAAATAATGACTAAAAATGGCATCAGAAATAATATCAGAAACACCTATCAGCACATACCAGCTGAAAGAGGAATTAGAAAAAATAAAGAAAAGAGATAAAGAGCTAAATTTCAGAGCAGCAAAGACAGAGGAGCACTTAGAGCATTTAGAGTTATCCAAAAATGCAGATTCCCTCTTTGACAAGATAAGCAAACTAAATATTTCAAGGCTGAAAGAGCAGCATATAACTAAGATAGTAGATATAATGCCTTCAACAATTAAAGACCTTAAGGTAGTTATGCAGGGCTACACTATAAGCATAAACAACGAAAGTTTGAAGAAAATTGTTGATGCTGTAAACGGTTTTATAGGAAAGAAGTGATTTCTAAATATTATTTGAAAAATTAAATTGAGGGGTTTTTGTAATAAAGAAATTTTTGCCGGTCATTTTATCTTAATAGTCTAACCCCTTACTCCTGCAACTGCAGTTGGTGTTTGTACAGGAGGAATATAACATTTTGATTTTCATCTGGTCCTTTGAATTTATTTTTAAAATTGCACCACCACAAGTAGCGAGATGAGTGTTTTTAAATTGATAATATCCCATTCTCCCATCAACCCCATCCAAAATTGAAAATCTTTATAAACAATTAAGTTAATATTATAAAAATGAGGGTGGATATAGAAAAGGGGTATGTAGATAGCTATAAGAAGATTATAAGAGAGGCCAATAAAAGAAAGAGCAGCTTAAAATCCAAAAAGGGCAAATATGAAAAGGCCTTGTTCAGGAAAGACCTAAGCATAGAGAATAAGAAAAAGGAGCTTGCAAACAACCTCCATGAACTTGTAATAAGCACTTTGTCAGTAAACGCAAAAAAGGTTAATAATAAGGCATTAAGTAAGTTCAAGGAAAATATTCCATTGATGAGAGTGATAATATATAAGATAAAATCCATTAATAATTACCTTGAAGAAAGCTTTTTGCGCGATTTGGGGATAATAAAAAAATCGTTGATTGTCAAAGCGATCAAATCAAAAAACCCGGTAAAATATCTTGAAAAAACCGGCAAAGTGCTGTCAAAAAAAGACATAGGCAGGATAGAACATGCTGTCTATGAGCTGATGCAGGAAATTATATTTTTCGACAAGAAGATTTTGAAAGATTATAAGAAAAAAGAAGTCAAGGTTATAGGGGCAGAAAAGCTTGGAATAAAGGACCTGGAAAAAATACTCAAGGCCCAAAGCGAGCTTTTAGATGCTCTGGAAGCAAAAATACCTCCTGGCAAAAAGGTAAAGGCAAAGCTGTTTGGAAAGGAAGTATTCAACAAATGGGTTCCAATGGTATTTGCTTTATTGTCAGGATTTGAGGCAGAATACGAAAAAGAAAAGCTGATATTTTCAAAAATCAAAAAGAATGACAGGTTAAGGAAGAGAATTGAAAATAAAATAAAGCATGTTGTTAATGAAAAAGAGAGTGTCTTAAAGATAAAGGAAAAAAGGGCATTGGCAATGAAAAGCTTTAAAGTAAGTGATGATTACAGGCAGACACTCCATGAATATGTATCAGCAGCGAGTTTGTGAGGAAAGTGCTTATTGAACAATTAGACGGAACAGGAAAAATGGAAAAAACAAAGGAGGAGAACACAATAATCTTAGACTTTTTGCCGAACGGCTATCCGTTTGACGAAAGACCTATGTATATGAAGACTCCGATAGCGCAAGCTATTGGAAAAGAGCATTTTGTTTTGCTGGAATTAGTGCCAAAGAAAGGAGTACATTTGAACCTGTATGAAGAAGTCTATATTGGTGAAGGCAAAAGGGACAAGGTGCATCATATTGTCGGCAAGATTCCATTGTCAAAATTAACAAGAACAGCTAACTCAGAACTGGAATTTGCTATAAAGGATATTGTAAAAAAGAATGAGAAAAGGTTTGTAGGTTTCTTTAATGATGCAAGACCTTTAAGCACAAGAATGCACCAGATAGAGCTGCTTCCCGGTGTTGGAAAAAAGCATATGTGGGAAATAATAAACGCAAGGGAAGAAAAACCATTTGAGAACTTTGATGATTTAAAGAAAAGGGTAAAATTAATCCCTGATCCTGAGAAATTAATAGTCAGGAGAATAATGGAAGAAATGGAAGGAACAGAAAAGCATAGATTGTTTGTTGATATTCTTTAGGTGCACTATCAGTATTTTTAAGTTCGTAACTCCTTTCGATTACTACTTTTAAGAAGTTACAGTATAGGAAGGTTTTTAAACAGGAATTCACATACAATAATCATAATGGTAACAACAGATGAAATAAAAACCGAATTGGATAGAATAGTAGAAGGTGTTGATATACCTGAAGCAGATATTGTGCCAGATGAAGGGCCAATTGTTGAAGTTGATCTATCAAAGTTTTTTGGGAGAACCCCTACAAAAGCAAAAATAAGCCAAGGACAAAATATGTCTAGTATTCTGGAAGATGCTTCAGATGGTGGGATAACAAAAACCCAAATGATTACTAGTTATACCCGAATCCATGCTCAAAGATTTATCAACTTTTTTGAAAATCACGGTTTAGCATATAATTCTGAAAATAATAAGCATACAAAATATCATCCAACTGGTTTTTACGAAGATCTTGAAAAACACTTTGGTGGTGCAATAGAATATGCATTTGATGCAATGATTAACCCAAATCAGAGAGTTCAGAATCTAAGAGAATTGGAGATATTAATTGAAACTACAAAAAAACGAGTATCAGCTAGCTATGCTCGTACTGAATTAGGTGTAGGATCTCATAAAGCTGCTAGAGAACTTTTGCAAGGTTTAGAAGGCAGGGGTTACCTAACTGCAAAAGAAACAAGAAAAGGAACTTATTACAGAGTAACAAGAAAAGGTAGAAACCAAGTTAAACAGATCAGAGAAGTAATAGATAGACTTGAAGTCATGGTAGAATATGTAAGTGGTTTAAGTGATGAAGAATACCAAACTGCGATAGAAATGATGCATAACCCTGAATCGAATTCTCCGAGAATGAGAAATGTGAATATTTTACGCTTGTTAGCTAATAAAAAAAGAACAGCAAATGGTATTAGAAGTAATACAGATTCAGGATATGCAAGAACAGGAAGATCACTAGCTAATCTGGAACGTGCTGATAGAGTTGATAAAGCGCCCTATAGGAACGGATTTTTATATCAAATAACAGATGAAGGTAAAGAATTTCTTAATAATGTAGACAGAACAGTAAATCTTCTCTCCTAAGAATAATTCTCACTAAAATCCCTAAAAAAAGTAATTAAGAGTGACAAAGCAATGGGACCTATGAAAATTCCTGTAAGGCCAAATAGATTAATTCCCCCTATTATCCCTACCAAAACAGTAAGGGGATGTACATCAGCTCTGCCGCCTATAATCTTTAGCCTCAATATATTATCTGATGCGCTTATTATAAGGATGCCGTACAAAAGCAGCCCTACGCCCATGCCCATTCCCCAATAGGAATTAGCTATTATTCCATTGGCAAGCAACAATAATGAAGCAGGGATCCAGATAATGGTGGGCCCCATCAATGGCAGCAAAGCGAAAATTGACATTACAACGCCCCAGAAAATTGCAGATTCAATCCCAAAAATATAAAATCCTATGGCTCCTAAAACGCCCTGGACTATTGCCACAATTATATGGGCATAGATAACAGAGTAAGTAACACGGCCAAACTGGTCTACGAGCTTATTGGAATATTTTTTGTTTAGAGGCAGCATCTTTATAACATTGTCCATCAATTTTTTGCCGTCCTTGAACAAAAAGAAAGATATAAACAAAGCCAATACTACTCCAACAATGATATTTGGTATTCTTACAACAATATGTGCAGCAAATTCTGTTATTTTCTTAAATGTCGCATCCACTATTTTGTCAAAATTGAAATATCCTGAATCGCTGACAAAATTAACTGTATTGCACTTAGCGCTGTTCACATTTTCGCAGCTTATATCGAAAAAACCCTTCCCTACAACATTTTCATTTGCATAATTATAAATGTTTGATGTTTGCTTTGGTATCTGCGACGCTACAAAAACAAAAGGCATGAGAAATATCACCACTATTAAAATAAGAGTTATCATGATAGATATGCTTTCGCGCTTTAATGAGCTTTTAATTTTTTTGTATACTGGGTAGAATATATATGTCAGTATGATGCTTACCAGAAATATAATAAGCAAAGGCTTAAGCAAGAGATAAAATAATACCATTGCCGCTATGAAAAACAGCAACTGCATATTGGCAATGTTTGTGCTTTTAATTTTGCTCACTCGCTGAATTTTGAATACAGTGCAGCTATTAAAATAATAGCTGATCCAATTAAGATATGAGATATTCCCGGGCTTATTTTAGGGTATAACTCATTAATATACAATGCAATTCCTATGCCTAAAACACCTAGGCCAGCTGAAAAAAGAATGATTGTTGTCAGTAACTTTCTTATTTTTCTGCCAAGGTTTGACAGGCTTTTTATCCATATTATTAAATGCTCAGCTTCCTGAGCAGCGACAGAAATTAAACTTTGCACTGAATTTTCCATAAACTGGTTAAGTATTGTTTTGAAAGTTATCTTTTCCCCTTTTACTTCTTTTGCTGTCTTTTTTGCCATAACATGCCCTCTTTTATTAAGATATTATTCAATTACCAATATATTATTTAAATTTATTGGATTAGATTATTAATAATTCCTAAAAAACAATAAATTTATAAATAACATTCCACTATTTCTTTTTTTTAATATGTTGTTAAAGAAGAATGCTAAGCTTGTTCTTGAAGATGGCTCTGTTTTCTACGGGTGCTCATTCGCTTCAGAAAAGTCTGTTTCAGGAGAGATAGTTTTTTCCACAGGCATGGTTGGCTATCCTGAAAGCTTAACTGACCCAAGCTATAAAGGCCAGATTTTATGCTTAACTTATCCGCTAATAGGCAATTATGGCGTTCCTTCTGATGAAAAAGACCAGTTTAATTTAAAAAAACACTTTGAATCAAATAAGATACATATACAGGGCTTAGTAATATCAGATTATTCTTTTGAGCATTCCCACTGGAACGCTAAAAAAAGCCTTGCTGAATGGCTAAAGGAAAACGATATTCCTGGGATATTTGATGTTGATACCAGAGAGCTTACTAAAAAAATAAGGGAAAAAGGCGCTATGCTCGGAAAGATAATAATCAATGATAAAGATGTTAAATTGTATAATCCAAATAAAGATGATTTGGTAAAGCAGGTTACAATTAAAAATCCAGTAACTTATGGTAAGGAATCTAAAAAAATAATTTTAATTGACTGCGGTGTAAAAAACAACATTATCAGGAATTTATTGAAAAGAAAATTGACGGTAATAAGAGTTCCTTATGACTATGATTTCTTTAAGTTCGATTTTGACGGAATTGTTGTAAGCAACGGTCCTGGAGACCCTAAGATGTGCAAAAAAACCATTGCTAATATAAGGAAGGCAATTGATAAGGAAATACCTATTTTTGGTATATGTCTGGGAAATCAACTGCTTGCATTATCTGCTGGTGCTGATACTTACAAACTGAAATACGGCCACAGGAGCCAGAACCAGCCTTGCCTGCTGAAAGATACAAAAAGGTGCTTCATAACAACCCAAAACCATGGCTTTGCTGTCGATACAGATACTTTGCCTTCTGGCTGGAAGCCATTATTTACAAACATTAATGATTATACGAACGAAGGCATTAAACACAAAACAAAGCCTTTCTTTTCTTCGCAGTTTCATCCGGAAGCAACACCCGGTCCTGCGGATACTGAGTTTTTGTTTGATGATTTTGTTAAGATGATGAAAAATAAAAATGAATAAACCAAAGAAAGTTTTAGTGCTTGGGTCAGGAAGTTTGAAAATTGGAGAGGCAGGAGAATTTGACTACTCTGGCAGCCAGTGCTTAAAGGCCTTAAGGGAAGAAGGAATAAAAACAATTCTTGTAAATCCAAACATAGCTACTATACAAACATCAAAGGGCATGGCAGACAAGATATATTTTCTTCCGGTTACACCATATTTTGTCGAACAGGTAATTAAAAAAGAAAAACCAGACAGCATAATGCTTGCTTTCGGAGGACAAACAGCCTTAAATTGCGGAGTTGAACTGTATAATAATAAAATTTTAAAAAAATACAATGTGAAAGTTTTGGGAACATCGGTAGAGGTAATAAAAGAAACAGAAGACCGGCATTTATTTAAGAAAAAATTATCTGAGATTGATGTTAAAGTTCCTGAAAGCAAAGCTGTTGCAAGCATAAATGAAGGATTAAAAGCTGCCAAAAAAATAAAATATCCGGTCATGGCCAGGATTGCTTATGCTCTTGGAGGGCAAGGTTCTGGAATAGCTTACAATGAAAAAGAGCTAAAAGAAATTTTATCAAGGGCTTTTTCTTATTCAAATCAGGTATTAATTGAGAAATACCTTGGCGGGTGGAAGGAAATAGAATATGAAGTTGTTAGAGATTCTTATGATAATTGCATTACTGTCTGCAATATGGAAAACTTTGATCCAATGGGAATACATACCGGAGAAAGCATTGTTGTTGCACCCAGCCAAACATTAACCAACAATGAATATCACAAGTTAAGGGAGATTGCAATAAGAGTGATTAGGCACTTAGGCATTGTTGGAGAATGTAATATACAATATGCTTTGAATCCTGAATCTGAAGAATATAGAGTAATAGAAGTCAATGCCAGGTTAAGCAGAAGCTCTGCTTTAGCTTCAAAAGCAACTGGATATCCTTTAGCCTTTATTGCTGCTAAACTTGGTTTGGGTTATTCTTTGACAGAGATTGAAAACTCAATAACAAAAACAACAAAAGCGTGTTTTGAGCCTGCATTGGATTATATTGTAATTAAAATTCCAAGATGGGATCTGGAGAAGTTCAAAAAAGTAAGCTTCCAGATTGGCTCAGAAATGAAATCTGTTGGAGAGGTAATGGCCATTGGAAGGAAATTTGAAGAAGTTCTGCAAAAAGCATTAAGGATGCTTGGAATGGGATTCCATGGCTTAGTATGCAACAGCACTAAGTTAGATAATAATATCAATTCTGAATTAAAGAATCCTACTGACAAAAGAATAATAACAATAGCAGAAGCAATTAAACATGGCTACTCCATTGATAAGATTCATTCCTTATCCAAAATAGACAAGTGGTTTTTATACAAAATAAAAAATGTTGTTGAAACAGAAAAAGAAATTAAAAAATACAATATCAACAGTGTCCCAAAAGAATTGTTAAGGTATGCAAAACAACAAGGTTATTCTGATTTTCAGATTTCGAGGTTGCTGTCTGACAGCAAAGATGCTGGGAAATTAAAAAATTCCGGCGCCAACTCTGTAGGCTATGAGAAAAATATGCTGGCTGTAAGGGAACTGAGGAAAAAATACAACATACTGCCTTATGTAAAGCAGATTGACACGCTGGCAGCAGAATATCCTGCAAAAACAAATTATCTTTATTTGACATATAATGGCAGCAGAGATGATATTAGATTTAATAACAAAAATTCTGTTGTTGTTTTGGGTTCTGGTGCTTATAGGATTGGAAGCTCTGTAGAATTTGACTGGTGCTGTGTCAATACTGTTTTAACATTGAAGAAGCTTGATTACAAAACAATAATGATAAACTATAATCCAGAAACAGTTAGTACAGATTATGATGTTTGTGACAGGCTTTATTTTGAAGAGATGTCATTTGAAAGAGTATTGGATATTTACGAAAAAGAAAATCCTTTGGGAATTATATTGTCTATGGGCGGCCAAATACCCAATAACCTTGCAATGAGGATGTTTAGGCAGAAAGTTAATGTCTTAGGTACAAGCCCTTTAAGCATAGACAATGCAGAAGACAGGCATAAATTTTCAAATTTGTGCGACAAACTGGAGATAGACCAGCCGGAATGGATACAGGCAGATACGATAAATGATGCTTTAAAGTTCGCTAATCGCGTTCAATATCCTGTTTTGATAAGGCCGAGCTATGTTCTTTCCGGAGCTGCAATGTCTGTAGCCTTTAATGACAAAGATTTAAGGAAATATCTGGAGAAAGCGACAGAGGTAAGCAAAGAACACCCGGTTGTTATAAGCAAATTTATTACAAATGCAAAAGAAATAGAAATAGATGCAGTTGCTTATAATGGCAAAATTTTCATTTACGCTATTTCAGAGCATGTTGAAAATGCCGGAGTGCATTCTGGAGATGCAACTATGGTATTGCCTCCGCAGTTTACTTACATAGAGACAATAAGGAAAATAAAAGAAATTGCAAAGAAAATTGCATTTGCATTATCAATTATGGGCCCCTTTAATATACAATTCATAGCAAAGAGCAATGAGATAAAGGTCATTGAATGTAATTTAAGAAGTTCAAGGAGCTTTCCTTTTGTGTCAAAAGTCACTAAATATAATTTCATAGATAAAGCAACTAAAGCAATGCTTGGATTTGAGGAAAAGGGCAAGTATAATACCATTGATCTGGATTATGTTGGTGTAAAAGCGCCGCAGTTTTCCTTTTCACGTTTGCATGGCGCAGATCCTGTTTTAGGCGTAGAAATGGCTTCTACTGGAGAAGTTGCTTGTTTGGGAGAGAATATCAATGAAGCTTACCTAAAATCTCTTATGTCGGTTGGCTATGTCCTGCCCAAGAAAAATATAATGCTCTCAACAGGCCCTGTAAAAAGCAAATCTTATTTATTAGAAGGCATAAGGAAACTTGAGCAGCTTGGCTTTGATTTGTATGCGACTAAGGGGACAAGTGATTTCTACAAAAAAAACGGAATAAATACGAAAATATTGCACTGGCCCCTGGAAAAGAAAGAGCCGAATGTCATGACTTACCTCAAGGAAAGGAAAATTGACCTGGTCATCAATATACCTAAGAGCGTTGAAGAAGAAGAACTGGAAAATGATTATCTGATAAGGAGGCGTGCAGTAGATTATAATATTCCTTTATTGACAAATCCGCAGAATACTAAGCTGTTTATTGAGTCTATTGCTAAATTAAAAATGGAGGATTTGGAGATTAAGGATTGGGAAGGGTATGAGTGATTTTATTCAAAACTACTAAACATCAAAACCTTTTCTCCTTAATACATCTTTTAGAACCTGGCTTTCGCGGACGAGTTTTCCGTTTACACGACTATATGTATCCCAGTCAATTGCTCTATTGCCTTCCTCTAAACCAAGCCGGTTGCAAGCTGCATTGTATGTTTTTATGAATTGTTCTGGCTTCAATCCGACTACCATTTCAATAGTATGATACCATATATCCTGTGGGATTTTTAGAAAGATTGGGTAGAAGGAAGGAAGGTCCTGTAGAAAGAATAATTAGGATTAATCAAAAGATAAAGTTTATTGAAGTTGAGATAGACAGCAATAACGATAGAGAAAGACGTATAACGGACTTTGCAGGGAAATTAGCAAAAGCAGAAAAATCAGAACAAGAAGAAGCCGCAAAATTACGAGACCACATACAAGGGGAGACAAAATTAGGAGCTAGAGGTTATGAACAGGCTAGAAGAGATCAAGCAAAATATTCAGCACAGGCAGGACTATTTAGGGCACATCTCTCTGCGCATATAAAAGAATTTGGAGAAGTTAGTAAAATTGCCGAAAAGAGCATACAATTACAAGAAGAAATAAGAACTTTAGTTCAAGAAGCAGAGCAATTAGCAATAGGGCTTTTAAGAAACGGTGAAAGCCTACCACCACATCCCCATATCAAGAAATATAGCGATCTTGCTAAATTAAGTAGAGCTGCTGACCGTCCAGCAGCCTAGCTACTATTCTCAAAAATTTTATTTTAACCCAAACACTTATAAAACAGATTCAAATTCTTTTCATTGGTGATTATGGAATGGCATTTGACGAAAACTTAAACAAGGAATTGTTTTCAGAGACAAAAGAATTTGAGACATCCAGGATTAAAGTTGGTGTTTACTCGTATAATGACGGGGAAAAGAAACTGCAGATTTCCAGGGAGAATTTAAATCAGGAAAATGCGCAATGGAAGTTTTCCAAGCTGGGAAGAATGTTCAAGGACGAGGTAGAAGCGGTTATACCTATTATGAAGAAATGTTTAGAGCATATGTGATTCCTAATGAGTCAAGCTCTTATTCTTGCTGCTGGATTGCCTGGAACTGGAAAGACAGAAAGTTCCCAATATCTTGAAGGGAGATTAAATCTTAAGAGAAGGTATAGGGAGTTTATTAGAACTTATCAAAAAAGGGATTTGTCGCAATATATAGAGCTACTAGGAGAGATATATGACTCTTCTCCTAACTTTAGAGGCTTTATTGAAAGAAATGTACAAAGAATAAATAGATGATTTTTATTAATCGGTGGTGGATTGGCTACTCTAAGAATTCATCTTCCATTAACCTTTCATTAATTTCTCCTCTTAGGTTTTCAGTCATTAATTCTTTGGCTTCATCTTTTTTGTAGTTTCCTAAAAGCCATGCAAGTTTTACAAAAGCTGTTTCAGGGAGCATGTCCTTGCAGTAAATAACTCCTGATTTAGACAGATTAATAGCTGCTGTATAAACATGAGGGTGATTGCTGCCAAAGATGCATTGGGAAGTCATTGCTACAACTGTTCCTGATTTAATTAATGATTTTATTGAATCCAGAATATTAAGGTGCAAGCTATTTGGCGGGTCAACAGGAGCATGTCCCATACCTGTTCCTTCAATTACTAAACCCTTATAGCCTTTGAAAAAATCAAATTGCTGCTTGAACATGTTTGGATGGCATTTAATCAATCCAACTTTATCCTCAAATTTGTCTTTTGCAATAAACTTTTTATCAGTCTTTTTTTGATAATCTTTTTTTACAAATTCAATTTTTCTTGTATCGTAATTTATTCTTGCTATTATTGTGTCATTTACAACTTTAAATGCATCTCTTCTGGAAGTGTGCAGTTTTCTTGTTTTAGTGGCAGGCATTATTGCGCAATTATTATCTCCAGTTGATTCGTGCATGCATATTGCTACACCGATAAAATCTGTTTTTGCTATAAATTCAGAAGCACATACAAGATTCATTGCTGCATCACTTGAACCTCTATCTGAAGACCTTTGGGCACCAACTAAAATAACCGGTATGTTTATGTTTTCCAGTATGAATGACAGTGCTGCTGCACTATAACCTAGAGTGTCAGTACCATGAGTTATTATTATTCCGTCAGTGTTTTTTTGCAGCTCTTTTTTAACTGCATTTGCAATAGTTTTGTAATGCTCAAATCTCATATCCTCAGAAAACATCTGCTCAATAAGCTTGCTGTCAAAATTTGCTGTTTTTTTAATCTCCGGAAACATTTCTATTAACTCAGCAGGGCTGAATTGGGATATTACTCCTCCGGTTTCATAGTTTACCTTGCTGGCAATTGTTCCGCCTGTATGCAATATTGTTATTGTAGGTTTTTTGCTGTCTTTTTTTGCTTCTTTTTTAGTAACTGTTTCTTTTGATTTGTATTTTTCTGTAACTTTTATTTCCTTTACATTCTTTTTTTCTATTCCAATATTATATCCATTATCTAATTTGATTACTACAGAATCAGTTTCATTATTAGGCATTAGAATTCCTTCTTTAATCTCATCAGAAGTTACAACTTTAACTCTATCACCAGCTTTTGCTGTCATAAAGAAAATAGAAATAAATTGTTATTTAAATGTTATGGAAAAATAATCAATCAACCCATATAAACAGGTTTTTCTTTATTCATTTCCTTTACGCGGGCTGCGCTTAAACTGTTCCTTATTTCCTCATATACTTTTTGCACTTCTTCATCTACAGATGGAGGAACTTTTTCCAAAGCTTTTTTGAAATGATTCAAAGTAATTTCTTTTGCTTCAATATCTTCCCTTAAAGCCAGAATTGCAGCTTCCCTGCATACAGATTCAATATCTGCACCAACATAACCTTCTGTTTTTTCAGCAAGACCCAGAAGGAAGGCTTCTCCTTCGCTATCAATTTTGATTTTTTCAGCTTTGGATGGTTTTTCCGAATCTTCTTCTTGTAAATCTTCATCACTAGCCATTTTACTTGCAACATTGTTTCCTTTATTATTTTTTTCAGAATTGTTTACCTTTTTCCCGATGCCTTCCAAAGGCATCCCTTCTGTATGCACCTTGAATATTTCCAGCCTTGTCTTTTCATCTGGAGCAGGTGTTAAAATCATTCTGTCGAATCTTCCGGGCCTTAATAAAGCTGTATCGACAATATCCGGACGATTAGTAGCAGCAATAATCACAACATCATGCATTTCTTCCAAGCCATCAATTTCAGTAAGCATTTGGTTAACAACACGTTCAGAAACGTGGCTGTCAGAGTCTGCACCTCGCTTTGGAGCTAAACTGTCTATTTCATCAAAAAATATTATGCAAGGAGAAACTTGTCTGGCCTTTTTGAAAATTTCCCTTACTGCTTTCTCGCTTTCGCCTACCCATTTAGAAAGCAACTCTGGACCTTTAACTAAAATGAAGTTTGCCTGGCTTTCATTTGCAACTGCTTTTGCCAGTAATGTTTTTCCTGTTCCTGGAGCGCCGTAAAGCAGTATCCCCTTTGGAGGATTTACACCTAATCTTTTGAATGAATCAGGATGCTTTAATGGCCATTCCACTGCTTCTACCAATTCCTGCTTAACATTTTCTAAGCCGCCAATATCAACCCAGTTTATGTTTGGAATCTCTACTAAAACTTCTCTTAGTGCACTTGGTCTAACTACTTTCAAAGCTTCTTTGAAATCTTTTTGTTTTATTCTTAATTTTTCCAGAATATCTTTCGAAATTGGCTCTTCTTCCTGCAGTTTTAAGTCAGGAAAAATTCTCCTTAACACAATCATAGCTGCTTCTTTTGCTAAGGCAGCCAAATCAGCCCCTACAAAACCATGAGTTATATTAGAAAGCTCTTTTAAGTTAACATTTTTGCCAAGTGGCATGTTTCTTGTATGAATCTTCAGAATATTTAATCTTCCTTCTTTTCCAGGAACACCTATTTCGATCTCTCTGTCGAATCTGCCAGGTCTACGCAATGCAGGATCCAGTATATTAGGGACATTAGTTGCAGCAATAACAACAACTTTGCCCCTGCTCTTAAGACCATCCATTAATGCGAGTAATTGTGCTACTACACGCCTTTCAACCTCGCCTTTGATGTCCTCTCTTTTGCTTGCAATTGCATCTATTTCATCAATAAAAATTATGCTTGGTGCATTTTTCTCTGCTTCTTCAAACCTTTTCCTTAAATTTTCTTCACTCTGCCCGTAATACTTGCTCATGATTTCAGGGCCGTTGATCAAAATAAAATGAGAATTTGTTTCATTTGCAACTGCTTTTGCAAGTAATGTTTTTCCTGTTCCTGGAGCGCCATGCAGCAAAACTCCTTTTGGAGCTTCTATGCCCAACCTTTCAAAAATTTCAGGATGCTTTAATGGCAGTTCCACCATCTCCCTTACTTTTTTTACTTCTTCATTTAAGCCGCCTATGTCTTCATATGTTACTTCTGGGACAAGCTCTTCCTTGACTTCTACTGCTTCTGGATTGAATATGACCTCTGTCTGTTCAGTAATAAGAGTATGCTGCTTAGGGGCTGTATCAACAACAATGAACTTTATATCTCCAAATCCAAAACCCATTGAACTCTCATCTAACAGGCTAAAAACATCTTCATAGAATGGGCTTTCCATCATTGAAGACCTTCTTCTTCTTGTGCCGCCTAAAGAAACAATATCTCCTTTTGCTACTGCGCGGCCCAATAAACCCTGCTTGAATATCTCAGGAGAAGCTCTTATTACAATACCTTTTCTTGCAGGAGCAATAGTGACTTTTTTACCTTCTTTTACATCAGCTTTCCTTACTTTTATTATCTCTCCAATGCCTGTTTTTGAGTTTTTTCTTATTATACCATCCATCCTTACTATATTAAGACCTATATCTCCAGGATATGCACGATCTGCAATTGCAACTGTTTTTCTTTCACCTTCCAGTTCAACTATATCTCCTGGCCTTACACCCATATCATTCAAAAGAGTTGAATCTACCCTTACTATACCTTTATTTACATCATCCTGTATAGCTTCTGCAACTTTTAATTTGATTTCTTTCTCTGGCATGCTGAAAAATCCTCCGGATTTTTGGCACACTGGAAAATGCTTCGCATTTTCGGTGCACCGGAAAACTTTGTTTTCCTTGTGCCCTGAAAATTTTTAATTTTCAGGGTTTTTTACAAGGAGAAGTAATAGTATTTGTTTTATAAAGTTTTTGTTTAAAATAAATCAAAGAGAATTAACTTTGTTTTTGTCCTGATTCTGCTGCTTGCAACTTAGGCAATGGTATTGGCGGAGGCAAATTTATCTGCTCGCTTAAGATCAAAGCCTGTATGTTGCATTTATTCAGCACAGTGTTTAAAATAAGAGGCATCATGTCCTTTGGCAGCTTTTTGTCTTTTTTCCACCCATCCATGATTTCCTTTACTTTAGCCGCAGCTTCCATATACAAAACATCGCCAGTAATTGTTATAGAGCCCACATCAGGGTCATATTTTGCTGTAAATTCGAAAGTAAAGCTCAAAACTTTCTGCTTGTCATTGGCAAGAGAAATCTTTTTTTCACCAACGCTTTTGATAGTAACGTTATTGTTGATATTTATCTTTCCCTTTGCTGGTTCTTTCCTTTCAGCATCTATTTTTGTAAAATTAAATCCAACTATTGTCATTTTACCACATCCTCACTATTTATTATGATTATTTTTGTTGTTTTATGCGATTATATAAAGTTTTTGAATTAAATAGGATTATCTTTGTTTTTGTCTC